>Ga0310040_1000232_pt1 | contig 60298 bp, 49 predicted proteins | sample EPASupsiteHSE623_FD_200237 | JGI IMG/M metagenome (GOLD analysis project Ga0310040, IMG submission 200237) | Bioremediated contaminated groundwater from EPA Superfund site, New Mexico - Sample HSE6-23 (v2) (version 2) | ecosystem: Environmental > Aquatic > Deep subsurface > Groundwater >...
GGTTCTGCTGGCGGCTAACCGCTCGAGAACCTTCCGTTCTTGTTCGCTACAGGTAATTTGAGGCGCTTTTCTTGACATGCGCCCACTTTAACATAATTGCCATTAATAACGCAACTAAGCACTAGCAAGCTATCGTCACCTGTCCCTCCGTACAAAATATCATTCCCCGCACCACCATTTAATTCATCGTTGCCAGCTCTGCCGTCCAGCATTTCATTCAAATCCCCTCCTCGCAAAGAAAGGTCAGCCACGTAATTGAGCCCCATGTCATCCAACTCAATTATTCTACAATCGTCCCCTTCTGTACCCATCAGGGGGGTCAATGCCAGTAGCGTGTTGTCCAAGACAGTACCATCACTGAATTCAATCCGCATATTGCTGATTTCCATGTCATTGAACCAGGACTCCAGAGTCACGCTGTCTCCGGTGTCTTGAATAGTAAGAATGAGGTCTCGGGAGATGGCGCTATAAGAGTAGCCCCCATCCCAACTACCCTCAATATAACTCCGACTCCTTGAGGCAACGATATCGCTGGGGGCAAGCCCGGTGGCGAATCGCAGGATATCCGCATTGGTTCTTTCAGCGGGATCTATATAAATTCCTGAGTATAGGTCTCTCGCTTCAACCTTATCGCACCCATCGCCCCTTCCAAAGAGGTAGACATCATCACCAGAGCCACCTACCAGGTAGTCATTACCAGCTCCTCCTATCAGGGTGTCGTCACCGTCCCAGCCTTGGAGGTAATCGTTACCGTCCCCGCCATCCAACCTTTCGATACCTATCCAACCTCTCAAATCATCGTTGCCGGCGCCGCCAAGCAACGTGTTCTTCCCGCCGTATCTGTCTTCAAGATAGTCGTCGCCGTCACCTCCATTCATTGTGTCGTCGCCCGTACCTCCCTCAAAATAATCACGACCAGCACCGCCATACATCACGTTATTTCCGGCCGTGTCGCTAAGGTAGTCGTCGCCGGCGCCGCCGTCTAGAACGTCATTTCCTTCGTCGCCATAGAGACTGTCCGAACCATCGTTGCCGAAAAGCAGGTCCTGCCCGAAGCCACCCCGGATTACATCATGCCCATCAGCACCGGTCAGATAATCATTGCCGTCATAGCCATACAGTTTATCGTCGCCGGCGCCGCCATAGAGATAGTCATCGTAGGCGGAACCGTTGATGGTTTTGTTCTCCGGGGTGGTGGCCGAGGTATCTCCTGCGGCCTTTTGGGCCAGCCAATAGCCGGTGAACATATTGATCGACTGTGCCACGGATAACGGCATTCCATTGACCCAGGTACCCTGATATGCCAATGGAAGCACTATGGACATGCCGGCGACAATGACACCGGTTCCCGAAGCGTTCAATTCCCATGGCTGGGTGTTGCTGGCAGAGCCGTCTCCCGGCTGGGTCTCTGATTCCGGCAACATGGACAAGATGGTGGCCGCATTCCATACTGTACCGTCGGCAAACTCCAGTCGCTCGATTCTGTTGGCGCCCGTGGTAAACCAATTGCTCACCACCAGGGTGTCGCTCCCGCTACCCAGGGCGATGAGGAGTGCATCCTGGTACCGGCGGATATCCACATCCTCCGGGGTAATGTTGTCGCTGAGACGGACCACGTCCCCAGTGACGGAACCGACATCGAAGATGGCGTCCTGTCCCGATCCCCAGCCAAAGACATAGACGTCGTCGCCATCACCGCCATCCAGATAATCGTTGCCGCTGCCGCCATCCAGGAGATCGCTGTCGGCACCGCCAAAGAGCGTATCGTTGCCCGCACCCCCGGCCAAAGTGTCGTTGCCTTCCTTACCTTGGAGCTGATCGTCCCCTTCGTTGCCATGAACAATATCTTCACCGCCCTGCCCGGCAAGCAAATCGGCCCCCTCACCTCCCGAAAGCATATCGTTCCCCTCGCCGCCCTGCAGCTCGTCGATCCCCGCACCTCCATCCAGGATGTCGTTGTCCGCTCCACCGAACAACAAATCGTCGCCATCGCCGCCGGCTAAAATGTCGATCCCCTCATCGCCCTGCAACCAGTCGTTGCCGGTGCCGCCGTCCAGGATATCCTGCCCCTCGCCACCGAGCAGGGTATCGTTGTCCGCGTCACCCAGCAGCAGGTCATCCCCGCCGTCGCCCTCGAGCCAGTCGTTACCCGCTCCGCCCGCGAGAAAGTCATTGCCCACCATATTGATGCCCAGGTAAAAGCCTTGCGGGTTGAGCGAGGCCATGCGGCCCTGGCTGTCAAAGCTTGCGCCAGTACTCCACGTGGCCGGCTGGATGGCATACCAATCCAAGGGGGTATTGTTGCCGTACCCCAGCCACTTGTCCCCCAGCAAAACATCCGCCCCTGCGCCGCCGCTCAACTGGTCGTCCCCATCGCCGCCGGCGAGAACATCGTTGCCGCCATCGCCATCGAGCCCGTCCTTTCCCGCTTCGCCGGAGAGGAAATCATCGTCCGCCCCACCCAGCAGCAGGTCATCCCCGCCTATTCCCAAAAGAACATCCTGCCCCTCATCCCCCCGGAGCAGATCCGCCGACCCGCCGCCGGGAAGGTCGATCCAGCCCTGATCGGTCCACATCTTCCCCAGGTCGCCGAGCAGCACATCGTTGCCAGCGCCCCCTTCCAACTCGTCTTTTTCGCCATAACCCGCCAGATAATCCGCGCCAGCCGCCCCCAGGACATGGAGGGAGGGCAGATCATTGCTGTCCACCGCAAATTTACTGTACCCCACGCCATCGATGATGCCGAGCCAGGTGGATACACCGCTGATCTCTCCGGAAAAGGCGAGATAGGTCTCGTTCCCATCAAAATATTGCAGCACCCTATCATTGCTCCCGCTTCCCGTCAGGATGCGATCTTTCTCCTCTTCCTCCCCCAGGCCGATGCCGAAGGGGTGGTCCTGGAAATCATCGGCGCTGGTCTGGTTGGCGAAGGTGAGGCTGGTGGAACCGTCGATGGTCAGGGTGGCGGGGGAGTTGAAGGTCAGGGTGTAGGTCTTGTTGACCGTGCCATCGTCGCTGGTGAAGACTTAGCTGTTCGAGCCTTCTTCCTTGACGAACACCCCGGCAAAAGCCTTTCCGTCGATCACCAAGATGTTCCGCCCATCGTCGATGATGGTGTCGTGGCCATCGCCGGTGTTGATCACGTAGGTGTCCATGCCGGCGCCACCAACCAGGAGGTCGTCGTCCTTGCCGCCTTCGAGATAGTCGTTACCGATACCGCCAATCAAAACATCCTTGCCAGCAAATCCATGGAGAAAGCTCGGCTCGACAGAATCTCCGATGAGCAAATCATCATTCGAACCGGTACGAGTGGTTGTGTCTTCACCCAGCAATACAGCCACGTTATTGCTCCCCACCTGGATGTTCAGCGGATTGAAGTTGTGCCCCCGGCCGTATTCCTGAATCAAGAAGGTGGCTGAAGATTGGAGTTCAACAGCGATCTCGTTGATTCCGGTAGTTGCATGAATTTCCGTGTAGCTGCCTTGAGCGCTCGTGATATAAGCGCTATTTTTTTTTTCATAATCGAGAATGGTTGTTCGATGTCTGGTAAACATCTCGTACACCTTTTGGGCCTCAGCAAGATCGCTTGCCGTATCGCCGGTCCGGTACAGGCCGAAGTATTCGGATTCGGCAAAGCGGCGCTTGATAACGCCACCACCATTTTTGGCTGACCCATAACGAATTTGATACCAAACCTCCGGGCGGTTGTCGTCTTTCAGGGCTTGGGTAATTTGAAAGGAATCGCGGAGCAACTTTCCTTGCCCCTGATACCACATGGAAAAGAGGACGGCCTTTTCACGGCTCTCTCCCAAGGAGATTTCGTTTCTGGTTAAGTATGCTTGAAAACCGTCTTCTCTGGCGCGAATTGCAAGATCCAGGAGATTTGAGGCTGCGGTTTCATCAGCCAATTTAAGGCTATCAAGATCATCGGGAGAGCTGCCGGTGCTTAAGTTGCGTAGAGCGTTTTTTTGAGCATTGGTAAGCGCAACGCCAACAGCCAGCAAATCTTCAACAGAATGCGATTTATTTTCTACAAGATCGTAGCCGTAGCCGATGGTGAGGTTACCACCAACTGGTTTGGTTCCAAGATAATCCGACTCCTTATCTGTTCCTTTGTTACGATATAACCCCTCATTTTCAGCTATTTTGAGCAGATAACGTAAATCCAATGCGTGTGAACCGGCAAGCCAATTAGTGTGTGTGGTTGAAAGCGACATAACGATATATCCCTTATGGTTGTTGTGAGTGATAGTGCATTGTAAAACGACAAACGGTATCTAATTTTGGTTCATCTACAAGAATGTCTTTGTATCCATTAGGATAATAACCTGATTCTGATATTCTTTTGCTTATTGGATTCGATCCAACATAGCGAGATATTTCTATATATTCATGGTCGGGTAATTTTTCGGGATCAGACGTATGATATTCACGCTTATACAGACTCAGATACGTTGTACCATGCAGAAGAAATAGTCTCGGAAAGAGGTAGGAAGAAAAACTCGGCCCTTGATAGCCAAGTCCAGCTTTTCGAAATTTGCCTGTTCTTGCATCCTCCAACGTGTCAAATTCCCATACATCCATAGAACCACTTAGAAAGATATCGAACCCACAAACATCATTATGACCATGATAGTAAACCACGCGTGGCGAAGTTGTTTCTTCATAAGTCTTAATCACCATCTCTTTAGTGCCATCGTTATCAATATCAACATCGGCAAGAATATATGGTCTAAAACATTCTTCTCTCGAAGGAAATTTCCATTGATTTTTCATCCATGAATATTTGAAGTCTTTCTTTGCCTGTTTTGAAGGGGCACCCCCTTTTTTCCAGCCTTGCTTGCATTCTTTCAGGTCTGGAGCATGTATGGTTGAGTTATGCATCAATGCCACCCGCCAGGGCACCGCATCATACTCCGGACTGCTTGGCCTACGGTTATACAAAAACTTATAAGTAGAGCGATCTAACCCCTCTTTACTCGTGTAATCATAGTCCTCCACCCCGGGGTAGGGCGGGAAGGAATTGATGCCACCTGGTGTGTTGAGTTTCTTGCTGCCACGTTCCCAGGGTTGGCGAAAATAGGCGTTATAGACCTTTTCCATGTGTTCGCACACAGCAGGGTTGTTGTTGATGTCCAGTGTATAGGTGTAGAATTCTGTAGGTTTTTTGTTAATGTCCAGATACCAGACTATATCCCCAAGCCGGTTTTTGTGTAGTTGCACCAAGCAGGTCTTGTCGGTGCAACCATTTCTGTATTTCAGCCACAAACGTTGTTGTTCGGTAAACCAAGAGGCGTTTTGTAATTTTTGTTTGGCTTGCTGATATTTTTTGGCTAACTCCTCATCCAGCTTCGATAACTCGCTATCAGTACAAATCATTTTTTCCACGCTGGTTGCGGCTTTGCCGCAATCAAAACTTGCAGCTTGAGTTGGCGCGGGTTGGCAGAGCAATACGCAAGTCAATAGCAGGGTGGCGAGGAAGGTAATAGAAAAACCAGGGAACGGAGCCCGATATTTTTTTCTTTTCATTCATTCACTCCTTGGAAAAGTCAGTGACCGCCAGCAAAGCCGGTGGCTTGAAAGATTGTGAACCGCTCCCTATTTCTATCGAGTCCGCAGACAAACGGAAAAAAAGGGACATCCATGATAAGTATTGTCAAAGGGAAAACGGAGATTTCCCGTTAACCTCCAGGTGCGTCAGCGCGGGTTGGGCCAAAAGAAGGGACATCTTACCTATTTGACCAGCAACAATTGGGGATAGACCACGTTTGCTATTTAGGGTGGTCATCATAATCGCGTTTTGTTTCATCATGTTCTCCTTGGGGAAACGCGGTCATCCTTGCAACGCCATCGCTTCCACTTTTATCACCATTCGATTTTCCTAACAGAATCGATCACCTAAAAACAACGAAATATTCAGTATAAATTGCTGAGATTTTGTCTCAATAAACCTGAGGCCCTTGTGGCGAAAAGAATTCTGACGCATCGGTCCAGCTGAAAAAAATTGTTGCAAGAAAGAACAATCGCCGAGAGGAGGCTCGTCATCTAAATTTTTAATCAGTATAGTGTCCCTGTTTTCCTAGATGTGTTCCTCGCTTGCGGCCGAGGTGATGTCCAAAGCGCTCAGGGTTGCATAGTAGGAGACCGGAGAGGTCAGCAGCGACCATTTGACGCCAAAAGGATTGTAGGCATAAGTTTCCACTCCGAAGGTATAACCAGCAACTTCGGCAAGACTGCCGCCCAGGGAATGGCCGGTGAAGGTCAGGTTGTCGAGCGACAGGCCGTCAGCACTGTAGTGGCTCAGGGCTTCCGCCACGAAAGCCAGGGCCAAGGTCATCTGGATGGTGAAATTAGCCCTGGCCATGCTGGCATCGGTGGCAAGGTCGGCAACGGCGTTCCAGAATCCATTGTTGAGTTCAGTTCCCCGGAAGGCAATGACATAGTTGTTGGAAGTATCCCTCAGTAGCATGGCCTGAAAGCCGGGGATGTTGGGTGCGAGATCGCCTAACAGGGTGTCCTGGGTGGCGACAACGGTGTAGGTGGTGGTTAGACGGTCGTCATTAATTGAATTTAGATCAGGATCTGAACTGTTAGGATCAAAAGTGCTATATGCGATGTCCGCCAGTAAACCCATCTCTTTTATCAAAGAAGCATTTTCTTGCATTTAATCCTCCATTACAATTATTTATTGTTTTTGGGTGAGAATTTTCGTGTTCTTTCGCCATCATAACCACTACGGTCCGTCGCATACTCAAACAACACCTTGTCATCTAATGAATAAGCTCGTTCATCGCCAAGCAATCTACCTCGTGAAAATGGCCCTGTTCCTCCCATTTCCTTGAACAAGGGCAGCCTGGTCCGGTACCCCAGACATCGCTTGGAAAAGGCGATGGTTTCCTGCTTCCGATTGTCGTCGATATCGACCTGATCGCACCAGACAAACCCTTCCTGCCACTCCGGCAGGCGGAGGCGGTGCAGCCTTACATGGTAAGTAAAGGATGGCAGTTCGGGTGGAAGTTGGCCAACGGCAGAAGGATATACCTTGGCCCGAGCAATAATTCGGGAAAGGTCTCGCTCCCATGCTTCCTCATAGGCCTTGAGCCTGGGCCGAAACGCCGCCTCCTGCTCTCTGTACGCTCGTCCCAGTTCTCCACCATCCCGCTGCTCGCCCCGATTCCGGTGCAATTCTTCATGGAGGGCTTTAATCGCCTTTCGGGTCGCCTCGATTTCCGGCCGCAACCGGTCGCGCTCCGCATAGTCTTCCGGACTTGCCTGATACACATGGATCTTGCCCTCGCCGTCGTTGAGGGCCAGCATCTGCAAGTGCACGCCGTCAAGGTAGTTCTTCACCATCCAGTGGCGGCCGTAGGCGTCGAACCCCGGCCAGACCTCGTCGATCCACACAACCGATTGCGGACTGTCGACCTTGCGGCTGATCTGCTGGAGCGGTGCATGGGATCGCTCGAAATTGAGCATGATCACCTTGGCCAGGATAGCGTCCCAACCGGGAGCGAGCACCAGGAGAAGAACGATCCCGATGATTCCGAGGATGTGCACCCGAAAACGACGGCACAACCGAACAACCCAGACGATAAAGACGATGTAGGCAATGAGTAGGATGATATGCATATGCTCTCCTCAAGCAAAACAGGGGACGTGAAAATGCTTAAACCAGGGCCATTCTGGACAACTCAGTTGCGTAGGTCGGGTTGAGGGACGAAACCCGACATTCTGCCACCGCCCGTCCATCATTCATTGCCGACCGCATCGGCGAAGTGGATGGGACCGGAAGCGCCCCAATCGGCATGGTAGCTGCCTTTCGCCACATACCGGTGAAACGAGGAGTGCGGCCAGTCGCGTGGCGCCGTCACCAGGCCGTGCTTGACCGGGTTGTAATGGATATATTCCACGTGGCGCCGGAGATCCTCCTCGCCCCTGATTTTGTGTTCCCAAAACCGCCGTTGCCAGACAGCCTGTTCCTTTTTCGCCAAGCGTGCGGCGGAAGGCAGGGGTTTATGCCGAGTTCCACATTGCCTCGTAAAGGCGGTTTTGATAAGCCGCCACCGGGTCGAGAAATCCCGGTCATCAGCCGGCAAGGTCCAGAGGCAGTGGATATGGTCGGGCAACACCACCATGGCATCCACCAGGAACGGATGGGCCGCCATGACCGATTGGAATATCGATTTCAGGAGTGCCACGTTCTCCGGTTCACACAGAAACCGCCGCCGTCCGTGGGTCACCACGGTAAAAAATACGTTCCCCCGGGCGTTCGCGCCCTCCGGTATTGCATCGGTGACCCTCCATCCTTTTTTCTCCTGGCCATAAATGTTGCATAACTGTCGGGTTTCGTACCTCAACCCGACCTACCAGGCTTTGATAACATTGGCATCTTGTTGCATTATTCCTCTCTCTTATCTATGGGTTTTATGGCTTTTGTTCTCTAAATCGCTTCTGTCGAAGTCATAACTTGATCTCACCCCTGCATATTCAAACAACACCTTGTCATCGAATGAATAAGCCCGTTCATCGCCCAGCCGTACCCCGCCATAAAATGGCCCTGTTCCTCCCATTTCCTTGAACAAGGGCAGCCTGGTCCGGTACCCCAGACATCGCTTGGAAAAGGCGATGGTCTCCTGTTTTTGGTTGTCCACGATGTCGACCTGATCGCACCAGGCAAACCCTTCCTGCCACTCCGGCAGGCGGAGGCGGTGCAACCTCACCCGGTAGGCAAACGGGGGTAGATCGATGCGTAGTTGGCCACCGGCAGAGGGGTACACCTTGGCCCGGTCGATAATCCGGGTAAGATCCCTCTCCCACGCCTCTTCATAGGCCTTGAGCCTGGGGCTGAACGCGGTCTGTTGTTCTCTGTAGGCTCGCCCCAGTTCCTTGATGTCCCTGTGCTCCTTCCGTTCACGATCCATTTGATCGCTCAAGGCTTTGATCGCCTTCCGGGTCGCCTCGATCTCCGGTCGCAACCGGTCGCGCTCCGCATAGTCTTCCGGACTTGCCTGATACACATGGATCTTGCCTTCGCCGTCGTTGAGGGCCAGCATCTGCAAATGCACGCCATCAAGGTAGTTCTTCACCATCCAGTGCCGGCCGTAGGCGTCGAACCCCGGCCAGACCTCGTCGATCCACACAACCGATTGCGGACTGTCGACCTTGCGGCTGATCTGCTGGAGCGGTGCATGGGATCGTTCGAAATTGAGCATGATCACCTTGGCCAGGATGGCGTCCCATCCTGGGGCGAGCACCAAGAGAAGAACGATCCCGATGATTCCGAGGATGTGCACCCGAAAACGACGGCACAACCGAACAACCCAGACGATAAAGACGATGTAGGCAATGAGTAGGATGATATGCATATGCTCTCCTCAAGCAAAACAGGGGACGTGAAAATGCTTAAACCAGGGCCATTCTGGACAACTCAGTTGCGTAGGTCGGGTTGAGGGACGAAACCCGACATTCTGCCACCGCCCGTCCATCATTCATTGCCGACCGCATCGGCGAAGTGGATGGGACCGGAAGCGCCCCAATCGGCATGGTAGCTGCCTTTCGCCACATACCGGTGAAACGAGGAGTGCGGCCAGTCGCGTGGCGCCGTCACCAGGCCGTGCTTGACCGGGTTGTAATGGATATATTCCACGTGGCGCCGGAGATCCTCCTCGCCCCTGATTTTGTGTTCCCAAAACCGCCGTTGCCAGACAGCCTGTTCCTTTTTCGCCAAGCGTGCGGCGGAAGGCAGGGGTTTATGCCGAGTTCCACATTGCCTCGTAAAGGCGGTTTTGATAAGCCGCCACCGGGTCGAGAAATCCCGGTCATCAGCCGGCAAGGTCCAGAGGCAGTGGATATGGTCGGGCAACACCACCATGGCATCCACCAGGAACGGATGGGCCGCCATGACCGATTGGAATATCGATTTCAGGAGTGCCACGTTCTCCGGTTCACACAGAAACCGCCGCCGTCCGTGGGTCACCACGGTAAAAAATACGTTCCCCCGGGCGTTCGCGCCCTCCGGTATTGCATCGGTGACCCTCCATCCTTTTTTCTCCTGGCCATAAATGTTGCATAACTGTCGGGTTTCGTACCTCAACCCGACCTACCAGGCTGATTGTCCATTGTCATCCTCTGTTAATCTTGCTGTTTTTATCAAGGCTTAATTAGTTGGTAAGACCGCCTGTCTAAAGCATCTTTTGTTAAATCCAATCCGTGTCTTACCCCAGCATACTCAAACAGCACCTTGTCATCGAACTCATAGGCGTGTTTATCGCCAGGGCCATAAAGATATTCCGGCTGATTCCCGCTGAACTGCGTCAGCCAGAATGAAAACGCCATGTACCTTCGGGAAAAGGCGATCACCTTCCCGGTTGCCGACTCGGTGATGGTGATTTGGTCGGCATGGTAAATGCTCCGCTCCCGCCACCAATTGTCCAGCGGCATGAAATGCACCCGATAGCGCATGGGCGGCAGTTGCGAGGCGGATTTGAAGATTTCAGCTTTGTTGGTAATCTGTTCGACCGCTGCTTTCTTGAGACGCATGTAAGCTGCCCGCAGTTTCGGATAATCTTCCGCCTGTGGGTCGAGCCGTTCCATCCGCTCTCCCCTGTTTTCGGCCTCGCTGAACATCTCTCCTGCCGCCCGATACAGATAAATCTTGCCGTCGTCGCCGTTCAGGGCCAGGGCCTTGAGATGCACGCCGTCCAGGTATTGCTCTACCATCCATTTGCGGCCGTAGGCGTCGAAGCCGGGCCAGACGTCGTCCTGCCAGTAGACCGACTCCGGCGACTCCACGGTCTGAAGGATTTCCTGCAAGGGCTCGTGGACAACGATCTTGAATAAAAGTCCGCAGAACAGCGGCCGCCAGAACGGCCCCACCAGCAGCAACACCAGCGCCGCCCACTTGGCCTTGTTCGAACCGGTCAACGACTTGACCATCCACAACACGAGGGGCACCACTACAACAAGGTAGCCGACAATCACGATCAGAAGCGCAATACCCATGCAAGCAATCTCCTCTGCTATGTTCAGGTTGTTGACACCATCGCCTAAGTGGACCTTCGAGTGCCACTGCCGCCATGGCCAGCTATTTCCTATCAGATATTCCCAAATCGACACAACGGATATTCGTGCCCCATCTGCTTGAGATTCTGTCTCAATAAGCCGAAAAGCATTGGGGCGTAAGGAATCCGGAGTGAGGGAAGGAACGAAAAAAATGACGACAAAACGTTGTCCGGAAGAAGAGCTACTATCCAATATTGTCGTCGCCGTCGGTCAGGACGTCGGTGACGATGTCATCCACTCCTCTTGACGAACCCGGACCCCGGTATAATTATCTCCTCAACATTTGTCGTTCTCGTAAATAGCCGCGAGAACGACGTTCCTCGCTTCGCAACACCCTGTATTTGTGTGTTGAAGATTGAGTTTTCAAGAATTTTTTACGAGGCCATTATATTCGCTTTGTCAGATCGTCATCCGTCGCGATGGCGCCCCTCTTCCATGATCAAATGGAGCTTCCCATGCACAGATTCGCCGACAAACCCTTCCGCACAACCATTCTCGCCTCCTGCCTGCTCTGCCTGACCCTGGTGGCCGGCGGTTATCATCCCTCCCATGCCCAGAGCGAAGAGGACCTGGCCCTGCTCGACCGTTCCGCCAAGGCCTTTTCCTCGGTAGTCAAGAAGGCGGGCCCGGCGGTGGTCCATGTCGGGGTGGAAAAGGAGACCGCGGCCAAGGGCATGGGCCAATTTCCCTCCGACCTGTTCAGCGATCCCTTTTTTGAGAAGTTCTTCGGTCCCCAGTTCCGCCATCCCCGCACCACCCCCAAGCAGGACAAGCGGACCTTCAAGCAGCAGGCCGCCGGCTCCGGCTTCATCATCGCCAGCGACGGCTACATCCTGACCAACAACCACGTGGTCGAGGAGGCCTCCAAGATCACCGTGCGCCTGGCCGACAAACGCGAATTCCCGGCCAAGGTCGTGGGCACCGATCCCCAGTCGGACGTGGCCATGCTCAAAATCGAGGCCAAAAACCTGCCGGTCCTGCCCCTGGGCAATTCGGACGCCCTGGAGGTGGGCGAGTGGGTCATTGCTATCGGCAGCCCCTTTGAACTGAACCAGACCGTCACCGTCGGCGTGGTCAGTGCCAAGGGCCGCAACCGCATGGGTATCACCGATTACGAAAACTTCATCCAGACCGACGCCGCCATCAACCCCGGCAACTCGGGCGGGCCGCTGCTCAACATCCGCGGCGAGGCCGTGGGCATGAACACCGCCATCTTTTCGCGCAGCGGCGGCTACATGGGAATCGGATTCGCCATTCCGATCAACATGGCCAAGTCCATCGAACAGCAGTTGCGCAAGAGCGGCAAGGTGACCAGGGGCTGGCTCGGGATCATGATCCAGGACGTCAGCGAAGACCTGGGCAAGTCGTTCGGCGGCAAGGCGGGCGGCGCCCTGGTGACCGAGGTGAGCGAGGGCTCGCCCGCCCAGAAGAGCGGCCTGCTCCAGGGCGACATCGTCACCGCGATCAACGGCGAGTCGGTGACCGATGTCGCCGACCTGCGCAACAAGATCGCCATGGTTCCGCCGAACACCGAGTTGAAGCTGCGCATCCTGCGCGACAGCCAGGAGAAAGAGTTGGTGGTGACCGTGGGCGAGCAGCCGGCCGACATGACGGCGATGGGCAAGAAGATGAGCGGTTCCACCTTGAGCGAATTCGGCCTCACCCTCCAGGATCTGACCAAGGAGGTTGCCGAGCAGTTCGGCTACGCCAAGGATCAGGGGGTATTGATCGCCGATGTCGAGGCCGACAGCCCGGCCGCCGAGCTGGGGTTGCAGGCCGGGATGCTAATCGAGGAGGCCAACCGAACCAGGGTCCGCACCCTCAAGGAGCTGCAACAGACCTTGAAAAAGGCCGGCAACAGCAAGCAGATCCTGCTGCGGATCCGTTCCGGCGAACGCAGCCAGTACGTGGTGTTGCAGAGCAAGTAAGCCGCGTCCCGCAGGGAAAACGAAACAGCCGGTACGGAATTTTCCGTACCGGCTGTTTTTGTTGGTCTCCCAACCACTGAGCCGGGGCATGGCATCCCTCGGCTCCTCCCTCCGGCGAATCTACGGGTGGCCCTCATAAATCGCCTCAAACTCCGAGGCCATCTCCCGGAAGGCCTTGAGGAGATGCGGGTCAAAGTGACTGGGCAGGGTCCGGCCGTCCCCTTCGGTGATCATGCGCACGGTGGTCTGGTGATCAAAGGCCGGTTTGTATACCCGCCGGTTGCGGAGGGCGTCGTACTGGTCGGCCAGGCTCAGGATCCTTCCCTCGATCGGGATTTGTTCCCCCTTGAGGCCATGGGGATAGCCGCTGCCGTCGAAGCGCTCGTGGTGGGTCAGGGCAATGCTTCGGGCCAGGGTGAGCCGGATGTGATCCCCCAGGATCCTGGCCCCGTAGAGGGTATGTTGTTTCATGACCTCGAATTCTTCCGGTTCGAGTTTGCCCGGTTTTTTAAGGATGGTGGCGGGGGTGTGGATCTTGCCGACATCGTGCATCTGCCCCTGGAGGCGGATGAGGGAGACAAACTGTTCATTCATGCCCATCTTCCGGGCCAGGAGGGCGCAGTACTTGCCTACCCGCATGATATGGTTGCCGGTATCCTCGTCGTTGAATTCCGAGGCCCTGGCCAGGGCATGGACCGTGTAGGCGAAGGCGTCCTCGGTCTCCCTGACCTGCCGGGAAAGGGATTGCAGGAAAAGGGACTGGGCGACCACGCTGTTGACCACCTCCGCGTCGTAGCGGGTGACCCGGCGGCCGTAGTTGAGGGCGCACAGGGAAATACGGTCGCTCAGGTGGCAGACCAGGTTGGCCGGGAGGACCGCCGATTGCGCCAGGTCACTGACCAGCGCCTGCATCTCCGGTTGGGTCAGGTCATCCTTGTTGAAGAAAAGGATGCGGTCATTGGTTGCCGGCGCGGGAAGATGGCGGCCGATATCCGCCGGCAGGGAGGTCATGGTGAGCTCACCCGCCGGGCATTCGAAGCGGAACCAGCACTTCTCGCCTACGGCCTCCGGAAAATTGACGATCACCACCTGCGGTTTGTCCCCCATCTCCGGCGTGGGGGCGATGATTTGGCTGACGATGCCGGTGACCGTCTTGATGAAATCGAAATGGAGGGGGTTGAAACTGCTGATCAGCCGCTCGCCGAAGGTGGTCAGGCTGGTGATGTTGCTGTAGGCGGAGTTGAGCTGGTCGTTGAGCGCCTTGACCCTGAGAAGCATGTTGATCCGGGCCATGACCTCGGCGCTGTCGAAGGGTTTGGAGATGAAGTCTTCGGCCCCGGCCTCGATCGCCCTGATGCGATTGTCCCGGTCGGCATGGGCGGTGATCATCACCACCGGGAGGGTGCGGTAATGCTCGTCGGACTTGATCCGCTGACAGACCTCGAAGCCGTCCATGCCCGGCATCATCACATCCAGGAGCACCACGTCGATCGGTTCGCGCCGGATGGCCGCCAAGGCCTCCATGCCGTTTTCCGCCTTGATGGCGTCACAGTTGCGCACGCTGAGCATGGCCTCGAGCAGGCTGAGGTTCATGGGGTCGTCGTCAACACAGAGGATACGCGGTTTCGAGTTATTCATGGTCAGCTCCGCCGGAAAAACAGCCGGCGATGATCGCCCTCGCCTTCCGCAAGTTCAAGGGCTTGTCCAGATAACCGTCAAACCCGGTCCGGAAGAAATCGTCCTTTTCCTCCAGCACATTGTAGGAGGTGAGGGCGAGCAGTCGGATGTCTTTGGTCCGGGGGTCGCTGCGCAAGGCCTTTCCCGCTTCGAGCCCGTTCATCACCGGCATCTGGATGTCCATCAGGATCAGGTCGGGGGTATGGGCGATGGCCAGGGCGACCCCTTCGGCACCGTCCCTGGCCGGCAGCACCGTGTACCCGTCCTTGGTCAGTACATCGATCAACAGTTTCCGGTTCATATCGTTGTCATCCACAACCAGTATCGTTCCGGGCATGGTTCCCTCCTCATGATCTGTCGCATCGGTTCGCACCGTCAACGTGATTTTTACCTGTCAGCATATGCCGTCTGATGAGCAACGGCAGTTTCCTGGTGTCGATGGGTTTGGTGATATAGTCGTCGAATCCGGCCGCCATGATCCTCTCCCGATCACTCTGCATGGCAAACGAGGTCAAGGCGATGAGTTTGACATGAACGGTCGCGGGATCGTTCTTGAGCAGGGCGGCGGCCGTTATCCCGTCCATGACCGGCATCTGGATGTCCAGCAGCACCAGGTCCGGCCAGCAGGTCTTGGCCAGCCTGACCCCGTCGTCGCCGTTCTCCGCCTCCAGCACCCGATAGCCGTGAAAGACCAGGATATCGCGCAGCAACAGCCGGTTTTGGGCGTTGTCTTCCACGATGAGGATGGTCCGGATGGTCCGGTTCATGGGGTCTCCGCCTCCTGCCTGAGGGGGAGGATAAAGGCGAATCGGCTCCCCTTGCCCGGTTCGCTCGCCACCTCGATCCGCCCGCCGTGCAGTTCCACCAGACGCTTGGTCAGGGCTAGGCCCAGTCCGGTGCCTTCGTGTTCCTTGGTATAGGGCGAGCTCAGTTGGCCGAATTCCTTGAACAGCTTGGGCAGATCCTCGGCTCGGATGCCGATGCCGGTGTCCTCGACCGCGACCTCGATCCAGTCCCGGCAGGCGCCCTGTTCCGGCGGGTGGGTATCCTGCAGCCGCTGGGCGGCGATCCGCACGCTGCCGCCCTCGGGGGTGAACTTGACTGCATTGGAGAGCAGGTTGAACATGATCTGTTTGAGCTTCCTTTCGTCCGCGATCAACTCCAGCCCGTCGTCGAGACCGGGATCAAGGCTGAGCAGGATACCGTGCTTGAGCGCCTTTTCCTGGAGCATGGTGAGCGAGGTGGCCAGCAGGGGGCGCAGGCTGATGATCGTCAGATCCAGTTCCACCTTGCCCGCTTCCACCTTGGACAGGTCGAGGATGTCGTTGATCAGTCCCAGCAAGTGTTTGCCGCTGGCGAGGATATTGCCGACATATTCGCGCTGCTTGGCGTTGAGCGGGCCGAACATCTCGTCCTCCAACACCTCCGAAAAACCGATCACCGAGTTGAGCGGGGTCCGTAGCTCATGGCTCATATTGGCCAGGAAGTCCGACTTGGCACGGTTGGCCTCGATCGCCTCGCGTTTGGCGGCCTCGGCGGCGTCCGTCTGCAGCTGGAGCTCCTGGTTCAGCCACTCCAGTTGTTGATTCTGGGCATCGAGCTCGGTCAGGCTTTCTTCCAGTTGTTTGTTGAGGAACCCCAGCTCCTCGGTGGCGTTGAGCAATTCCTGGTTTTTCTGGATGGCCGTTTCATAGGTGGAGAGCAGCAGATTCAGGATCTGCAGCCGGTCCGAGTTGATGAAATATTTCTTGTCGCGGAAATAAATCTCCAGCCCCATTCGGGGGCTTTGGCCGCTGCCCAGATGATGATTGGCGATGATGTGCTGGATGCGGGAGAGCAGGAACCCTTCGTTATAGGGCTTCATGATGAAGTAGTCGGCCCCGCACTCCAACCCCATGATGACGTCCTCGGGCGCGGACAGGGCGGTGAGCAGGATCACCGGGATATCCCGCAGGCCTGCGCTTTCCTTGATCCGCCGGCAGAGGGTATAGCCGTCCATCTCCGGCATGACGATATCGCTGATCACCGTCAGGGGCCGGATCAGCTCCATGGCGGCCAGGGCTTCGCGGCCGTTGACGGCCGCCTCCACCTGATAGCCATGTTTTTCCAGGATATAGCGCAGGTTTTGCGCCTGGGTCGGGCTGTCCTCGACGATGAGAATCAGGTTTTCGTTTCTGCCGTTCTGTACTCTGGCCATAACAATTCCTCTTGCAATACCCTTGTAAACGGGAGCGATCCCACGCTCTTTCCCTTCGTTGGGGAGGTCAAAAACGCATAATGTTGCTGCCTGCCGGTTGCGCCAACTCGGTCAGCAGTTCGGCGATCCGGTCGGGTGCGAGGATGAACTCGGCGGCGCCCAGTCTGACCGCCTCCCCCGGCATGCCGAAGACGACCGAACTCTCCCGGTCCTGGACCACGGTCACCGCCCCCCGTTTCTTCATCTGCATCAGTTCGTCGGCGCCGTCCCTCCCCATCCCGGTCAGCAGCACCCCCACCGCATTGCGGCCATAGCTCACGGCCACCGACCGGAAGAGACGGTTCACCGATGGCCGGAGCCCCTGGTCCGGCCCGTCGGTGGTCAAGCAGATGCGGTTGTCCCCCCGCACCCGCATGTGCAGGCCGTCGGGCGCGAAATAGGCATGCCCGGGGGCGAGAAGACCGCCGTCGACCGCGATGCCCGAGGGAAAGCCGGTGCTGGCGGTGAGCCAGGTCACAAAGCTCTCCAGGAATCCGGCGGCCATGTGCTGGACCACCACGATCGGCACCGGAAACGTCTTGGGCAGGGCGGCGAAAATCAGTTGCAGCACGGCCGGGCCACCGGTCGAGGCCCCGATGGCCACCAGTTTGATCGCGGCCGGCATGGGCCTGGCAACGGCCAGCGGCGCCGGTGCCGGGGGGGCATTCGGGCGGCGCGGCCACCGTCGGATGACCTTCACCTCGGACATCGCCACCACGGTCCTGATCAACTCCCGGGCATCGCTCTGATGGTCAGGATGACCAATCCCCCTCGGTTTGCGGAGCATGGTCAGGGCGCCCGCCTCCATGGCGCGGAACCCTTTCTCGATATGGTTGGCGCTGAAACTGGCGCTGACGATGACGATCGGCACCGGGTGGTCCTCCATGATACGACGGGTGGTGTCAAAACCGTTCAGCCCGGGCATGTGGATGTCCATGGTGACCACATCCGGTCGCAACCGTTCCACCGCGGCAATGGCCTTTTCGCCGTCATCGGCGATGCCGACCACCTCGATCCGCGGGTCGGCGGTGAGGATGTGGGTCAGGAGTTGCTGGGCGACCGGCGAATCTTCGACGATGAGGGTCCTGATCACATCCTTGCCGCCGGTCATATCAGCCTCTCGATCACTTCCAGCAGGTTGTCCTGATCGAAGCGGCTCTTGACGATGTAGGCGTTCGCCCCCGCATCGATGCCCCGTTCCTGGTCCTCGCGGGAGGCGAGGGCGGTCACCAGGATCACCGGCAGCTCGTCCAGGTTCTTGTCGCCCCTGATCCTGGTGGTGAGTTCGAAACCGTTCATCCGCGGCATGTCTACATCGGAGACCACGATATCGAAGGCGCCGCTTTTGAGCTTGGTCAGGGCATCCGCTCCATCCACCGCGGTCATGACCTCATAGCCGGCGGTTTCGAGGATGTTTTTGAGCAGGGTCCGGGTGGTGATCGAGTCCTCGGCGACCATGACCGTCCGTTTCCGGGACGGGCGTTCCCGCATCCCGGCCTCGTTGCCGTGTCCGGAGGCGGAGGCTGAGAATTTTGCCGCCGATTTCAGCAGATCGGCGACATTGAGGATCGGTGCCACCCGGCCGTTACCCAGGACCGTGGCGCCGGCCACATTGCGCACCCGGGCAAGCTGGCGGCCAAACCTCTTGAGCAGCACCTCCTGCTCGCCCACGACCTCATCGACCAGGAAGGCGATACGGTTGCCGCCCGCGGTCAAAACCACCATCGGCAACAGGTCGGAGAGGTCTGCCGTTCCCTGGGTCGGCGGCAGCCCGAGCACGTCGGTCAGACGGCTCAGAGAGACGGCCTTGCCCTCCAGGCTGATCGTCTCGCGGTTCTCGACGGTCTTGATCGCCTCCCGCGGCAACCGTATCACCCGCTCGACATGCATGGTCGGCAGGACGAACAGCGGCTCGCCCAGCCGGACGAGCAGGCCGCGGAAGGTGGCGACGGTCAACGGCAGCACGATGCGGAAGGTGGTCCCGGTCTCGGGCACCGTTTCGACAATCACCGTGCCGCCCAGTTTTTCCACCTTTTCCCGGACGATGGCCAGCCCCAGGCCCCGGCCGGAGATTTCGGTGATGATCGAGCTGGTGGTGATCCCCGACTGGAAGATATAGGACACCAGCTCCCGATCATCGAGTTCCTCCAGTTTCTCCCGGGGCAGGGTGCCGAGTTTCTGCAGCGCGGCCCTGACTGCCGCCAGAGGGATGCCGCGGCCGTCATCGGCAACGATCAATTCCACCTTGTCGTCCCGGGGGGAGACCGCGACCGTGATCGCGCCGCGCTCCGGCTTGCCCTTCGCCTTCCGTTCCGCGGGGGGCTCAATGCCGTGATCGATGCAGTTGCGCACCAGATGCAGTACAGGGTCCTTCATCTCTTCCAGAATGCGCCGGTCGATCTCGATCTCCTCGCCGTCGATCGCCAGCTCGATCTTCTTGCCGCTGTCCCGGGAGAGGTCACGGACGGTTTTGGGCAGGATCTCCAGCAGGGCGGAAAAGGGGAACATCAGGACCTTTTTCATGTCGTCGAGCAGATTGTTCACCATGGAACCCAGCGCCCGGGTGTCCCTTTCCGCCGACTTGGCCTCGGCTCTGAACCGGGCTTCGAGCTCTTTGAGGAAATCGTGGTTCCATTCGAGAAACTCGAGCACCCTTGCCAGCGTGCGCTGCCGCTCTCCGCTGTCCAAACCGTGCCCCTCTCCGTCCCGTGGCCGGGCACACCTGAGGCCCTGCACCAGCGGACGGACCCGGGCCCATTCCTTGTGCCAGACCCCGAAGGTGGCGGTGGCGTTGCGCATGTCCAGGGCACGCTGGGAAGAGGCGAGCTTGGCCGAGAGCATCTCTTCCGCCTGCAACAGCACCGATGTCAGCCTGGCGGTGGAAACCCTGACCGTATCGGTCATGACCGATGGCAGGGAGGAGGGCTGCACGGAGGAATCAGGGGACCGCGGGGGGGATGACTCTTTCCGGACCGGGATATCGGGGACCGGAACGAGCGGCGCGTCCTCCCGGGCCGGGGGGACCGGGAAGTGGGGGGCAGCAGCGTGCAGCGGTGCAGCGGCGGAGGGGGGCGTTGCGGCAAGAGCGTCTTGACGCCCCGTTTCCCCGGGGACCGTCCTCTCCCGTGCCGCTTGCTCAAGCCGGATGGCAAGCTGCCGCTGGCGGACATGCTCCTCGTGGGTCTGGGCCGTGCCGGTGGCGGCAAGCATCAGCTCAAGGAAGTCCAGCGCCTCCTGGAGGAGATCGAAGAGCGCGGGCGATGTTGTTCTCTCCCCCTTTTTCAGGGCGGCAAAGACCCCCTCCAGGGCCTGGCAGAACGACTCGACCTCCCTGAGGTTGACGGAACGGGCCGCCCCCTTCAGGCTGTGGGCCTCGCGGAAGATGGTCTCGACCAGTTGGGCCCGCTCCTCCTCCGTGTCCTCGTTGTTTTCCAGCCGGAGGAGCGTCGCGCCCATCCCCTTCAGGTGCTCGTCCGCCTCCACCTTGAAGGTGACCAGGAGTCGTTTCAGGAATTCGGCATCGTTGTCGGTCACGTCATCTTCCCCTTGCCTCGACCTTGCCTTGGCTCACCAGGTCTTTCAATCTCTGTCCGAGTTCGTGCAGGTCCCGCACGGTCAGCTCCACCTGGCGCATGCCGGTGACGTTCTGTTCGCTGGCCTGGCGGATATTCTCCATGGCCAGGGTCATCTGGTCCATGCCGGTCAGTTGCTGCTGGCTGGAGGCGGCGATCTGGATCGCCGCCTGGGCCGATTCGTCGATGGATTCGCCCATCTGACGGATGGCCTCTCCCGCCTCCCGGGACTGCCTGACCCCCTCGGCCACCGCCTTGGTGCCCTGCTCGGTGGCCAACACCGCGGCGGTGGTCGCCTTCTGGATGTCGCCCAGAATGGTCCGCACCTGGGCCGTGGCCTCCTTGGACTGCTCGGCCAGGCTCTTCACCTCCTGGGCCACCACCGCAAAACCCTTGCCCTGCTCGCCGGCCTTGGCCGCCTCGATGGCGGCGTTGACCGCCAGCAGGTTGGACTGCTCGGCCAGATCCTTGACCGTGCCAATGATCTCGCCGATGGTCTGGCCCTGTTCGGCGAGTCGGACGATGCTCTCGGTGATGGCCTCCATCTGGACCTGGATCCGTTCCATGCCGGCCAGGGACGCCTCCACCGACTGCCAGCCCGCCTGGGCCACCTGGACCGCCTGTTGGGCGACGTCGGCGACGTTACGGGCCTTCTGGCTGGCCACCAGCGCGGTCTGCTTCACCTCCTCGACGGTGGTGGTGGTCTCGCTCACCGCCGCCGCCGTCTCCGTCGCGCCGGCGGTCACCTGGTTGGTGGAGGCCATGATCTCGCTGGAGGAGGAGGCGAGGACGCTGATCCCCTCCTGGATTTCCTTGACCATTTTTTTGAGGGTTTCCCCCAGGTTGAACCATTGGAACACCATGAGGATGGTGACGAAGAAGGCGGCCATGCGCAACAGGTGCCAGAACCACCAGTCGCCATCCCATAACTGCGAGAACTGGAATAACAATCCGGAAAAGGCGAGGAACAGGCAGAGATTGGCAAACAGAAAATCGTCGGAGCCGCCTTTTGTCCGATAGCGGACGATAAATTGCACCGATGCGGCCAGGAAGAAAATCCCTCCCAGGATGTTGGCCCCCTTCACCAGCGAGGTGAACTCTCCCTGAACGAGCGGTGGGGGCAGCATGTCGGGGCGTGCGACCATGAATCCTCCAATGATGACGGCTGTTATGGCCACCAGCAGGGGGAGGCCGGTGGCCATGCGCGTCTTGGTCTCTTTTTCGCCGAGACAGACGAAGGCAAAGAACAAACCACCGAGCAGGATGGAGCCGCTGTGGGTCCAGACGAACGCGGCCCCCGGAGGGACGGAGGCGTGAAAACCATCGAGAATCCCCATGGCGATCAGGCCGCAGGCGATCCAGAAGTAGTGGCTGGCCCCCTCTTTGTTCTTCTCCAACAGGAGGATGAGCATAGCCAGGGAGAGGGCCGCGAACGTCCCCAGCGCCTCGATGGCTGAATGGAGCGGGATATTGGCGAGGTCCTGGTCCGCCAAATACTGATGGCTGAGGATGCCGCCGACCACCGGCAGCACGACCCCCAGAAGAAAAATGTTCGTCAAGGCTGGTTTACCACTCGATCCGTCCATGTTTTCCCTCCTCCGGGCAGAACTAGACCTTGTACCGTGCCACCAAATCCTTCAGTTTCTGTCCCAGTTCGTGCAGCCGTTGCACGGTCAGCTCCACCTGGCGCATACCGGTGACGTTCTGTTCGCTGGCCTGGCGGATGTTTTCCATGGCCAGGGCCATCTGGTCCATGCCGGTCAGTTGCTGCTGGCTGGAGGCGGCGATCTGGATCGCCGCCTGGGCCGATTCGTCGATGCTGTCGCCCATCTGGCGGATGGCCTCACCCGCCTCCCGGGACTGGCCGACTCCCTCGGCCACGGTCTTGGTGCCCTGCTCGGTGGCCAGCACCGCGGCGTTGGTCGCCTTCTGGATGTCGCCCAGAATGGTCCGCACCTGGGCCGTGGCCTCCTTGGACTGCTCGGCCAGGCTCTTCACCTCCTGGGCCACCACCGCAAAACCCTTGCCCTGCTCGCCGGCCTTGGCCGCCTCGATGGCGGCGTTGACCGCCAGCAGGTTGGACTGCTCGGCCAGATCCTTGACCGTGCCAATGATCTCGCCGATGGTCTGGCTCTGCTCGGCAAGACGAACGATGCTCTCGGCGATGGTTTCCACCTGACCCTGGATCCGCCCCATGCCGGCAATCGATTCCTCCACCGATTGTCTGCCGATCTGGGCCAACTGGACCGCCTGCTGCGCCGTCTCCGAGACGTTGCGGGCCTTCTGGCTCGCCACCAGCGCGGTCTGCTTCACCTCCTCGGCCGTGCTCGTGGTCTCGCTCACCGCCACCGCCGTCTCCGCCGCACCGGAGGCCACCTGGTTGGTGGAGGCCATGATCTCGCTGGAGGAGGAGGCGAGGACATTCACCCCCTCGATGATCTCCGAGGTGATCTCCCGCAAACTGGCAACCATGGCGGCCAGGGCATTGCCCATGACGTCCTTGTTCGATTGGGGGACGACATTGACCGAGAGATCGCCGACCGCGATCCGCTGGGCGATCGCCGCGGAATTTTTGAGGCTGGCCACCATGTTGGCCAAGGCATTGCCCATGACGTCCTTATCCGATTGGGGGACGACATTGACCGAGAGGTCGCCGACCGCGATCCGCTGGGCGATCGCCGCGGAATTTTTGAGGCTGACCACCATGTTGTCCAGGGCGTTGCCCATGACATCCTTGTCCGATTGGGGGGCGACATCGACCGAGAGGTTGCCGGCGGCGATCGCCGTGGCGATGGCCGACATGTTCCTGAACTGGTGCAGCATCTTCGTCATCGAGCGCAACAACAGGCCGACCTCGTCCCCCGTCAGCCCGCCTATCTCGGCGCTGATGTCGCCGACCGCCAGCCTGTCGGCCACCTCGACCGCCCTGGTAAGCGGCCTGGTGATGCTGCGGGTGATGAGCAGGGTGATGGCAATGGCAAAGGCGGCGGCAGCCAGGAGCAGGATGGAGGTGAAACGGATGGTCTGGTCCTTGGTCTTGCGGGAATCGTTGGCGAGGGAAGTTGCCTTGTTCAAGGCAAAGGTATCGATTTCCTCCATCTCCTTCTCAATATTGGCGATGATGCCGGCCGACAATTCCTTGTGGAGAGCGAGGGCCTGTTCTTTTTTGTCTTCCCGCAGCAGGGCGATGGTCCTTGTTCGGCTGTTTTTCCAGGTGCCAAGGTCTTGCATGATTGCATCGACGAGCTTGGTGTCCCCGAGGAAGCGCTCCTTGACCAGCTTCAGGTGCGCGAATGCGGTGCTTTCAGCCTCATCGAGGTGGTTGAAGACGGCCTCGCGTTCCTGCGGATTTCCGGCCAGCAGGGCCGATTGCACGTCCCGTTCCATCTTGGTGATGTCGATATGCGCCGCCCCCAGCGCATTGACGACCGTGAACGGATGCTCAAAGAAGGTCTGCTGCAGGGTGTGCACGAAGTCGATCTTCCCGATTGCCAGCATGCCGGCGGCCACCAGGAAAAGGACCACTATCCCGAATCCGAAAAACAATCGGCGCCCAATATTCATGTTTTGGAGCACGGATTTTTCCCTCCTTCCTGCCATGATTGGTCAGACCCGGTAGCGTGCCACCAAATCCTTCAGTTTCTGGCCCAGCCCATGCAGCCCCTGCACGGTCAGCTCCACCTGGCGCATGCCGGTGACGTTCTGTTCGCTGGCCTGGCGGATGTTCTCCATGGCCAGGGCCATCTGGTCCATGCCGGTCAGTTGCTGCTGGCTGGAGGCGGCGATCTGGATCGCTGCCTGGGCCGATTCGTCGATGGATTCGCCCATCTGGCGGATGGCATCACCCGCCTCCCGGGACTGCCTGACCCCCTCGGCCACCGCCTTGGTCCCCTGCTCGGTGGCCAACACCGCACCGTTGGTCGCCTTCTGGATGTCGTTCAAAATAGTCCGCACCTGGGCCGTGGCCTCCTTGGACTGCTCGGCCAGGCTCTTCACCTCCTGGGCCACCACCGCAAAACCCTTGCCCTGCTCGCCGGCCTTGGCCGCCTCGATGGCGGCGTTGACCGCCAGCAGATTGGACTGCTCAGCGAGATCGTTGACCGTGGCGATGATTTCGCCGATGGTCTGGCTCTGCTCGGAGAGGCGGACGATGCTCTCGGCGATGGCCTCCACCTGGTCCTGGATCCGGCCCATGCCGGCCAGGGATTCCTCCACCGACCGCCGGCCCGCCTGGGCCACCTGGACCGCCTGCTGGGCGGCGTCGGCGACGCTCTTCGCCTTCTGGCTGGCCACCAGCGCGGTTTGCTTGACCTCTTCGACGGTGGTGGTGGTCTCGCTCACCGCCACCGCCGTCTGGGCAGCGCCGGCGGCCACCTGGTTGGTGGAGGCCATGATCTCGCTGGAGGAGGAGGCGAGGACATTGACCCCCTCGATGATCTCCAAGGTGATCTCGCGCAGACTGCGGCCCATGGCGGCCAGGGCGTTGCCCATCACGTCTCGCTCCGACTGGGGGGTGACCGTGACCGCAAGGTCGCCCGCCGCTATCCGGCCGGTCATGTCGGCATGTCCCTTGATGTTGTTCACCATGCGCCGAAAGGCCCGGGTCAGGAGACCGACTTCGTCTTGCCTGCTGTCGGCGGACACGTTGACATCGAGTTCGCCGGTGGCGATCCGTTCCGCCATGGCGGCGAGCTCGGTGAGCGGCCGGGCAATGGCCTTGTTCATGATCAACGTCATGGCGGTGCTGATCACGACCGCGACCACGCCCACCAGCAGAAAGATGAGCACCGAGCGCCCGGCGCTCTGTTCGGACTGCACCAGCCGCTGCCGGGCCTGTTCCATCTTCTCCTCTCCCAGTTCGCGGGCAATCTCGCGAATTCGGTTGTAGCGCTCCTCCTGTTGGCCGAGACCCACTTGACGGGCCTTTTTTCCTTTGCCCCCGGCAATCAAGGCCATCTGCTCGTCGCGGGTTGAGCGGTAGGCCTCCCGGACGGCGACCAACTCCCGCAGTCGGGCAACAAACTGCGGATCGTCCTTGTGGATGGCGAGGAGGTCCTCGATTTTTCGGTCGATGTCGGCGGCCCGTTCCTTGATGTCGTGCGCCAGTGCCTGTTGCCGGCTGCGGTCATCGGTCATCATCATTTCCAGGATATCGGCCCTGGCCCGGTTCTGGGCGGACCGCAGTTCCACGATGTCGAGAGAGATCAGGTAATTGTCGTGAAACAGCGCCTGCTGGGAACGGGTTGTTTCCGTAATGACCAGGGAGGCCGTCCCGATGACGATGGCCATGAGCAGGATCATCAGGGTGAAGCACAAGACGATCTTGGCCTTGGTGGAAAGGTTATGAAACCATTGCATGGGAAACCCTCCAGGGTAAAGTTCCTCTACGGCTGGAACACGGTCCTTGGGTGTTGGGACAAGTCAACACCTGCTTCACATCCATCTCCGGCGAAGCACCCGACAAGGCGAAACCCGATGCAACCGTGGCGATGTCCCCTGGTTGAGGGCGCCCAAGCGCTCCTCAGGCCCTATACCTCCTCGTGGACCACGATGCCGGGGTCAGCCAGGATCTTGCGCCCGTCCAGCACCACCAGCCGCTCCTCGGTCACGCCCAGGAGGTATTCGGCGCGGATCTCGGTCAGGGTCGGCAGCGACGGCTGCAGGGCCTGGAGCGGAATCCGGCGGGCGGCCACGATGACGTCCGCCAGGATGCCGAATTCCATGGTGTCGTTGCGCAGGACAATGACCTTGTTGAGATCGGAAAGCCCGTTGACCGGCAAATCGAAAAACCGGCGCAGGTCCAGAACGGAGAGGATTTTTCCGCGGATATTCACCACCCCCAGGACAAAGGCCGGGGTGCAGGGAAGCGGGGTGAGTTCCCGCAGGGGATAGACCTCGCCGATACAGGGCGACTCGAGGGCGTATCGTTCCTCGGCCAGGAGAAATTCGATGATTTCGATGTGCTCCCCTTCAGGTGCACTCTCCGGCTCGCGTGCCAGGACCGCGGCCCGGGCCTTCAGTATCCGCACCTGTTCGCTGTCGTCAGGCGAGAGGCTGGTGCTCATGGTTCATCTCCTCATGCTACTGCCATGCTCATGCTTTGCGTTTCGTCATCCCGAACGCAGGTGAGGGATCTCAAGATTTCTCCCTCAGGTCGAAATGACACAAATGCGCAACTTGCGGTCATGCAAAATCATCCCCCGCCGGCAGCCGTGGCCCTGATGAGTTCGGTCAGCTTCCCTGCCGGCATCCCCTCGGATTCGGGAAGCAGATCTTCCGGTCGGTACCGGGTGAGTATGACCAGGGCGCGGCCGAAATGCTTGCGGGCCTCCAGGGGTTTGCCCTGGCGCTGGGCGATGTTGCCCAGGGTGAAATGGGCCAGGACCAGGTCATGGTCCAGATAGAGCGCTTTTTTGAGCGAAGCCGCCGCCTCGTCGACCACGCCCTGCTCCTGCAGGATCATCGCCCGCAGATAATGGAGACCGGGATTGAGCTTGTCGGTGGCGAGGGCCTGTTCCGCCAAGTGCAGGGCCTCGTCGAGCCGCCCTTCGTTGGCGCGGATGCGGCACAACAGGGTGAGCGCCCCGGTGTCGTTGGGGTGGTGCGCGAGATGGATGGTGACCCGCTCGGCCGCCTCGTGACAGGCCCCCTGTTCATAGAGCGCCAGGGCCGCTTCGTAGCTGAAGGGGGACCGTGCCGGCGGCGGGGGGGACCCCGGCAGCGGAAGCCGGGGCGCGGGAGAGGGATGGGATCGGGCTCGGACCGGAACCGGGGCGCGGCGGGGCAAGGAAAAGGTCTGGCTGTCCCTCTCCTTGGTCGTGGGTGCCGAATCCGTTTGCCTGCGGTAAAAGGTCATGCCGGAAAAATTGATTCGCTTGAATCCGGCGAAGAGCTCGTTGGATGCCTCGCAGGAGCCGGCAACGAGCCAGCCGCCCTCCACCAGGCTGAGGCGGAACCGTTCGACGGCCCGGGCGGCCTGTTCCGGGGTGAAGTACATGAGGACGTTACGGCAGAAAATGACATCCATGCCGTTGGTGCCGGTGAGCAACGAGGGGCAGGGGACCTCCGCCAGGTTGAGGTAGGAGAAGGTCACCATCTTTTTGATGGCCGGGATCAGCTCGAAACGGCCCCCTTCTCTCCTGGTGAAATACCTCTCCTTGAGCCAGGCCGGGGTGTCGCGGAACGACCACTCCGAGTAGATTCCGTCCCGTGCTTTCCGCAGGGCAAGGGGGTTGATGTCGGTGGCCAGGATCGAGATGTCCCAGCCCCGGAGCGGGACGCCCATCCGGTGGAGCATGATGGCCAGGGAATAGGGCTCCTCCCCGGTGGCGCAGCCGGCGCTCCAGAACCGCAGCCGCTGCTCGCTCTCGGCATGGGCCCGGAAAATCTCGGGCACGATTTCCTGTTCCAGGATGTCGAAGCTTCGCCCTTCCCTGAGGAAGTAGGTTTCGCCGGTGGTCAGGAAGGTGGCGATGGACTCGATCAACTCCTGGGAAACGGGGGTGGTCAGGAACCATCGGATGCACTGTTGTCGGTCCTGGAAGCCGAGCTCGGTCGCGGCGCGGCAAAAGGCCCGCTCCAGGTCGTGCCATCGCGACGGGGGAAAGGAGAGCCCCATGTGTTCGCCGACACGTTGGCTGAGATCCGCCAGCAGGGATTCGTCCAGAGCCGGATTCATGGCAGCTCCCGCTCCACGGCTTCGAAGAGGACCTGCGATTCATGGGGGGAGAGGAGCTGTTCCAGGTCGTGGATCAGGATGAGGCCGTCAGGCAGCCTGGCGATACCGGAGAGAAAGGGGAGCTCGGGCAGGATGGCGGCCGCGCCGGTCACCACCTCCTGCCGGCAGTCACAGACCCCCTGGGCGGTGTCCGCCGTCAACGCCAGGCTTCGGCCGGCCGCGCGGGCAATGATCAACTGATCGCTCAGTTCGACCGGACGGGCCGGCAGGCCGAAACGGAGCCTGAGGTCCACCACCGGAACGATTGTCCCCTGAACGTTGATCACCCCGCGGACAAAGGGAGGAGCACCCGGCAAGGGGGTGATCTCGACCAGCCTGACCACCCGGTCCACCGCCGCCAGCGCAATCCCGTAGCGCTGGCGGTCAAGGGTAAAGACGATGATCCGGTGACGCTCGTCCATGGCATGGCCCTTACAGGAAGATCGACCTACATTGGCGAATGACGGTGTCCGGTGAATGAATTTGATCTGGGTTCCGACTCAACCGTGCTCCGGTCTTCGTCGAATGGGCGTATCTCCAGGCAACCCCGAGGTCGCGGCCAGAATTGCGCGTGATACAAGCCCGTTGCAATCCGATAGCCGGTCAGACGATACCATCTGGCCAACTCGGCACACTTTTATTCTATCAACAGGAAAAAAATTGGCAAGACGGCAATGTTACCCATATTTCTCTAGGTAATATTACCTACTCCCGGCCAGCATGCTCCCCTTCGGTCGATCCCCTTCGTTCTGCAAGCAGCCTTCGACGGTCTGGAGCAGGACCTGCATGCTGAACGGTTTCTTGAGCAGGTGCATGGCCCCATCCTCTCCATCCTCCGGCAAAATGTCGGCGGCGTAGCCGGACATGAACAGCACCTTGATTTCGGGCCGATCCGCAACAATCCGTCGACTCAGCTCTCTGCCGTTCATCTCCGGCATGATCACGTCGGTCAGCAGCAGATCGATCCGCTGCTCCCGGTCGGCGCAGATCGCCAGCGCTTCCCCTGGGGTCGCGGCCACCAAGGTGGCATAGCCGCACTGGGCCAGCATCTCGTCGATCATCTGCCGCACCGTTTCTTCGTCCTCGACCAGCAGGACGGTGGCGGCACGGGCGGCGGGGAGCGATTCGTCCCGCGCCTCGGCCGCCTCGCGAAGCTCCGTCTCGCTGCGCGGGAACAAAATCTTGAAGGTGGCCCCGGCGCCGGGTTCGCTCTCCACCTGCACCAGCCCCCCATTCTGGGTGACAATGCCATAGACCGTGGCCAGGCCGAGCCCGGTGCCCTTGCCCGTTTCCTTGGTGGTGTAAAAGGGCTCGAAAATATGCTGTCGGGTTTCCGCGCTCATGCCGCAGCCGGTATCGCTTACGGTCAGTCGGACATAGTCGCCGGCCGCCATTTCGGGGTAATTCCCGGCAACTTCCCGATCAAGCCGGACATTCGCGGTTTCGACCACCAGCAGGCCGCCGCCCTCCATGGCGTCACGACCGTTGACGATCAGATTCATGATCACCTGGTCCACCTGGGTGGGGTCCATGGAGATCGGCCACAAGTCCTCCGCCAGCCTGACCTCGAACCGGATATCCTCGCGGATCAACCGTCCCAACCCCCTCCGGGCGCCCCTGACCAGGGTGTTGAGATCGAGCACCTGGGGCGAGGCGACCTCCTTGCGGGAAAAGGCGAGCAACTGCTGGGTGATCTCCTGCGACTGGTGCGCGGCCTTGACGATCTGGTTGAGGTAGCCGCGGGTCTTGTCCGGCCCCGCGGCGGCGGCATTGATCAGCAGATCGGCATAGCCGAGAATGACCGACAGCTTATTGTTGAAGTCATGCGCCACGCCGCCGGCCAGTCGACCGATGGCCTCGATTTTCTGGGCCTGACGCAACTGGTCCTCCAGCTTGGCTTTTTGCTTCTCCTCCTCCTTTTTCCCGGTGATATCGACCAGGATGCCCCGCCGCCACCGTGGCCGCCCGTGCTCCATCACCACGGTGACCAGATCCTGCACCCACAGAGTTCGGCCGTCCTGGCTCAGGACCCGGTATTCCAGGGTATGCTCCTCCCCCTTAGCTGTGCAGGCGGCAGAATGGAGGGTGATGCGCTCCCGGTCCTCGGGATGGAGATGGAGCCGCCAGAACCCCGCCCCGTACCACTCCCGGACCGGATAGCCCAGGAGTCGTTCCGCCTGCTTGCTGACGTAGGTGTAGGCAAAGGTTTCGGCATCGGCCTCCCAGACGACACCGTCCACGGAATCGACCAGATTGACGAAGCGGATGCGTTCCTGGCGCAACTCCTCCTCGATCCGCTTGTTTGCCGTGATGTCCCAGGCCACGCCGAGCACGCCCCGGAGCCGGCCATCTCCGTCGTAGACCGGGGTCTTGACGGTTTCCAGGAGTTCCCGGTGGCCGTCGTCGGCATAGGTGACCCACTCCTCGTTCCTGCTCGGCTGCCCGGCGGCGACGGTCTTGCGATCGTGCTCGCGGAAGGAATCGGCCTGCTTTCGATCGACAAAGTCATCATCGGTCCTGCCGATGATCGTCTCCTCCCTGGCCCCCAAAAGCCGTTCCATCCGGGTATTGCAGAAGAGAAAGACCCCTTGCGGGTCCTTCATCCAGATCAGGGCGGGGATGGTTTGCAGCAATTGGCGCAACATGGTCCGCTCCTGCTCCAGGACCCGTTGCGCCTGCTTCAGGTCGGTGACGTCCCGGGCCATGAAGTAGAGGCAATCCTCGCCCTTGACCGTGATCGGCGTCAGGAACATCAGGGCGTCCCGCTGTTCTCCCGATTTGGTACCGAGGATGAAGTGGTAATTTTCCAGACGCCCCTGCTCCCTGACGATCGCCACCGCGCCCGCCCGGGCCTCCGGGGTCCATAATCCCAGCGTCAGGGAACTCCGGCCGATCACCTCCTCTTGCTCCCACCCCGAGACCTTGGAGAAACCGGGGTTGATCTCGACAAAACAACCGTCCTCCAGCCGGGTGATGCCGACCATGTCCGGCATCAGATGGAAGAAGGAGGCATACTTCTGCTCCGAGAGGCGAAGCTCCTCCTCGGCGCGGCGCCTTTCGACCATTTCCCGCCGCAGCACCTCGTTGCGCCGCCTCTCCCTGATGGGCTGGGCCACCAGCCACCAGACGAAGGCCGCCGCAAGGAGGCTGTTGACCAGCCCGAAATAAAAAAGCGAGGACTCGGTCACCGCCACTCGGGGCCAGCCGCCCTTGGGGATCGCAACCAGTTGCCATGCCCCTCCGGGAACGGCGACCGGCAGCGTCACCGGCAGCAGGGCCAACAGGGCAGTCTCGCCTCGCAACAGGGCGCCGGCATGCCCCTGGTCGTCCAACGCTTGCAGGCCGACCTCCAGGGTGGGAGTCGCGTGCACCTCGCCGGCATCCAGCAGCCCCTCGAACCGAGTGACCACCGACACCGTGCCCCAGTAACGCGCTTCCGTTCCCGAGAACTCCTCGGCGGTGGTGAACACCGGCATCCGGGCGATCAATCCCTTGCCGCCCTGCACCAGATCGTGGGGACCGGAAAGGATCGGGTGCGCGGTCAGCCTTGCCTTCTCCACGGCGGCATATTGGTCAGGGAGGGTCTCGTAGTGCAGGCCGAGCACCTGCCTGTTGTCCTCAAGGGGATGTACCAGGGTGACGGTGTTGCCGGGGGCGATGGCGATATTGCGGATGGAGGGATAGCTGGCGATGGCCTGTCTGGCCAGGGCGTTGAACAGGTCCGGACTGATGCCGCCTTGGTAGGCAATGACCTCGATCAGGCCGGAGGTGGCGCTGAAGACCGTATTGATCGCTCCTTCCAGGCGGGCGCGCACGGTGGCCAATTCCCGGATGACCTGGCTGCGGGCATCGCTCAACCGCCGCTCCCGGTCCAGGTTGGCGATATAGAGGCTGATCCAGAGTCCGAGCAGCAGGATCAGACCGGACACCAGCCATGGGTTCTCCACGATCCGGACCAAGCCGCTTCCTGTCGTTTTCCGTGGCATCGCCCCTCCCAGAATCAGCCGGTTGTTGGGGTCTCGCTGCCGAACCCGCTGAGATAACAATATATTCCACCGATACCAATCAAGGTCCCAAAGTCAAGCCGCTTTGCCCTGGCCGTGCTGCCACCATGATACCCGGGGCGGGGGGGGGTGGGGGGCATGACGAGCCGTACTCCCGAACCGGAACTTCTACCCCTGAAAATCGGAGCGGAGGTCGCGGGTGATCTTGCGGCGGGCCGCGGTGTCCTCATTGCGGACCAGCTCGGGCAGGCGGCCCCAGAGGCCGATCTTGCCGTTCTTGACCGCCAGGATGCCGTCGATGCCGGGGATGGCGCCGACATCGTCGAGCACCGGCGTCAGGTCGTGCTCGCTCTTGATCCGGTTGCAGACCAGGGTGACGGCGGCATCGGCCAGGGCCCCGTCCTTGGCCACCACGGTGGCCAGGTCGCAGCGGCCCAAGCTGAGACTGTGGCCCATTGTGGATGAGGAGGAACAGAGGGCGAGAGGGAGGGTACGCGGATCGAGACGGAAGGCCAGCTTGCCCGCGATGGCGTTGTCGCCGGCGTAGAGCCCGATGGTGACCTCGGTATCGGAGTGGATGTAGATGTCGCCGCCGTTCTCGACGATGGCCTCGCGACAACCCGCGGCCATGGCCGCTTCCGCGCCCAACTGGGCCAGGGTGCCGGCCACCGCCGCCATGGGGCCCAGCCCGGTGCGCTCGGCGGCCGCGGCCATGCGGATGGCCGCCTCGGGCGGATCCTCCAGGAGGGCCACCGGCACCAGGGAGGTGAGAAACTCGGGATGGCGGCCGATGTAGCGTTCGAGCCGGCGTCGGTGCTCGACCACGGTGCGGGTCACCAGGTCAAAGGCCTCGCAGGCGATGCGCAGGTTGGTTTCCTTCCAGGAAAAGGAGCGGTAGACGCGCATGGGTTAGGCGGAATCGGGTTAGGTTCGCTTGTTGCCGTTGCAATTGTTTTAGTAGGTTGGGCTAAGCGTAGCGCAGCCCAACCTTACGAACTCATTGTTTTTTATATGAAAACAGCCGCTGGCTCAACGTCACCCCGGCGCAGGCCCTTGGTCCATACCAAGGGGCACGGGGCGCCGTGCCCTTACTTGATCTTTTTTTCGCCCACAGGGTGGGCTCCTTCCTTGCCCCTCGGACCGTAGGATCCCGGCCCTCCGGGCGATACCAACCTTTCATGATTCGAGGTAGCTGGCCCATTTGGTCCAGCCATGCTGGTCAGAACGCCGAGGAACAGGCGCCGAAGGGGCAGACGGTCACGCAGGCCAGACACTCGATGCAGATGTCCTCGTTGAAGAGCACGGTCCGGGTGGCCCGGTCGACGATGGACAGGGCCCCGGTCGGGCAGTGGACCACGCAGGCCCCGCAATGGACGCAGCGGTCCGCATCCCAGTGCACCCCCTTGTTGCCGGCATGGATGATCACATCGAAAGTGCCGAGGAAGGCAAAGGCCCGGTCGATGTTCTCCGGGGTGCCGGTCACCTCCAGGCTGAGGTAGCCCTCTTCCTCGGGCGTCACCTTGGCGCGGAAGATGTTGACGATCAAGTCGTAATCCTTGACCAACTGATAGACGATGGGTTTCTCGGTCTCGCTCTTGGGAAAATAGAGATAGATTTTCTTGGTGATCATCGGGCCGGTCCTGTGATGTTCAATGATTTCATGCCCTGGCCCAGCGGCAGCCGCTGGCTGGGCTCGGACAGCAGAAAACGGCCGTCCTCGATCTCTGCTTTAAGCAGATTGCAGATCTTGAGCGCCTTGTTGTAGGAGGAAAGCGAGGTCACCGGCACCTTCTTGCCCAGCAGCTCCACCTCGCCGGTGCGCAGCTCCTCATAATTGAACCGGGCCAGGACCTTGCCGGTCTTCTCCGGATAGTCCTCGGAGTAATCGATGACGCAGGCCTGAATGTCGCGGTCGCGGACCGTGGTCCGCCGGAGGATTTCCGGGTTGAGGATGGGGATGGGGATGCCGACCCCCAGGGCCAGCGATACGCCGTAGCCCTTGAAACTGGCGCCACGGACGAATTCGGGCAGCATCTCCTTCATGTTGCCGCTCAGGGCCAGCGTCCCGGCCCCCTCCACCGGCACCCCGTTGTCGCCGCGCTCCACCAGGGAGCAGTGCTGGGTGCCCTGGGCATAGACGAGGCCCCGGGCCCCGGCCAGCCACACGCTGGTGCCCACGCCGATGGTCTCGTACAAAGGGTCGTTCAACAGCGGCGCCAACTGCCCGGCCGAGCAGTAGGTCATGTTGCGCATCTTGGCCCGGAGGATGCCCAGGTAGGTGTAAATCCGCTTGTCCGAGACATTGACCGCGACGTTGTAGTTCTGGTAGCAGTTGCGCGGGTTGACCATGATCGCCTGGTTGAGGTCGTTGATATCGAACAGGGTGCGGATCTCGCGGCGGGGATAGTCGTCGGTGCCGTAGGACAGGCCGAAGAGCTGCAATTTCTTGCCCGCCACCAAATCCTCGATCACGTGACCGCCGCCGTAACGGAACTCGCCGGGATGGTACATGTTGGCCGGGTCGTTGTGGCGCAGTTGGGTGGCGCCGAGGTAGACGTCCACCGCCGCCACGCCGCAGTAGGCCGCGACATCGTTGATCCAGGCCTCGGAGATCCGCATCTTGGGCTTGCTGTGGCCGAAGTTGAGGAAGCAACCCGAGGAGCACATCGGGCCGAATGTGGCGGTGGTGACCACGTCCACCTCCTTGGCCGCGGCTTCCAGGCCCCGTTTGTCGACATAGTCGATCACCTCTTCGGCTGTCAGCACCACGGCCTTGCCAGAGGCGATTTTCTGATTAATTTCCGCATAGGTCTTGGTCATAACGCATTCTCACAGGTAAGGGCCATCGGGTTCGCCGGAAAGCGTTACTATAGGACGTCCGGATAAAAACAGCAAGTTGCCGGAACACCGAGCGGAGGAAAAAGACCAGGCCCGATGCCACACCTTCTTGCTTGTGCACTTCCGGACCTATCGTGTAAGGAAGAGGCATTTCCGGAACAATTTTTCCCAGGAGACAGATCATGGCTGCGATCACCGATTTCGCTTCCTTCAATCCCCGGACGACCCTGCATGCAGGGGGCAAGGCGTATACCGTCTTTTCGATCAAGGCCCTGGAAGGTCTAGGCTACGGCCCCATCGAACGGTGGCCGTATTCCCTGCGCATCCTCCTGGAAAACCTGCTCCGCCATTACCCGCAAGGGCTGGCGAGCGCGGCCGACATCGATCACCTGGCCTCCTGGCGGCCCGGCGCGGTCAGCCCCGAGGCGATCCCGCTGATGCCCGGCCGGGTCATCCTCCAGGATTTCACCGGCGTGCCGGCCCTGGTCGACCTGGCGGCGATGCGCGCGGCCCTGGCCCGGCACGGGGGCGATCCCGCCACCATGAACCCCTTCATCCCGGCCGATCTGGTCATCGACCACAGTATCCAGGTGGACCGGACCGCCGCCCGCGAGGCCCTGGCGGTCAATGTCGAACTGGAGATGGAGCGCAACCGCGAGCGCTACACCATGCTTCACTGGGGCCAGCGGGCCTTCCGCAATTTCCGGGTGGTGCCGCCGGGCACCGGCATCGTCCACCAGGTGAATCTGGAATACCTGGCCTCGGTGGTCACCGCCGACGAGCAGAACGGCGAGCAGGTGCTCTATCCCGACAGCGTGCTCGGCACCGATTCCCACACCACCATGATCAACGGCCTGGGGGTCATGGGCTGGGGCGTGGGCGGCATCGAGGCCGAGGCGGTCCTGCTCGGCCAGCCCTATTCACTGCAAATCCCCGAAGTGGTGGGGGTGCGGCTTTCCGGCGCGCTGCAACCCGGCACCACGGCCACCGACCTGGTGCTGACCATCACCCGTTTCCTGCGCGCCAAGGGGGTGGTCGGCCGCTTCGTCGAATTCTTCGGACCGGGACTCGCGCACCTAAGCCTGCCCGACCGGGCGACCATCGGCAACATGGCCCCGGAATACGGCGCCACCATGGGCTTTTTCCCGGTGGACGAGGAAACCCTGCGCTACCTCCGGGCCAGCGGTCGCTCGCCGCAACAGGTGCAACTGGTGGAGGACTATTGCCGGGAGATGGGCCTGTTCTTTGCGCCGGGCAATCCGGAGCCCGAGTATTCGGTGGTCTACGAGATCGGGCTCGAAACGGTGGTCCCCAGCCTGGCCGGCCCCAAGCGGCCCCAGGATCTGTTGCCCCTGGCCGGGGTGCGGGAGGATTTTTTCAAGCAGTTTGCCCAACAGCTCCCGCCGGAGCCGCCTCCCGTCGAGGCCGGCAACATGAACGGCTGCTCCTGCTGTGTCAAAAGCCCGGCCATGCCCGCCGCCGCCCCTGAAACCTGCGCCAATCTCACCAACGGCTCAGTGGTCATTGCCGCCATCACCAGTTGCACCAACACCTCCAACCCCGACGTGATGGTCGGCGCCGGCCTCTTGGCCCGCAAGGCCCGGGAGCGCGGCCTGACCCCCAAGCCCTGGGTCAAGACCAGCCTGGCCCCCGGCTCCCGGGTGGTCACCCGCTATCTGGAGCAGGCCGGCCTGATGCCCTCTCTCGAGGCCCTGGGCTTCCACGTCATCGGCTACGGCTGCACCACCTGCATCGGTAACAGCGGCCCCCTGGCCGACGATATCACCGCCACGATCAAGGAGAAGGACCTGGTGGTGGCCGCGGTGCTCAGCGGCAACCGCAATTTCGAGGCCCGCATCCATCCCCTGGTCCGGGCCAACTACCTCGGCTCGCCGCCGCTGGTGGTGGCCTATGCCCTGGCCGGCACCGTGCTCATCGACCTGGAAAAGGAACCGCTGGGCATCGATGACCAGGGCCGGCCGGTCTTTCTCCACGAAATCTGGCCGAGCGCCGAAGAGGTCCGGGCCGCGGTGCGCCAGAGCCTCAAACCCGACCTGTTCACCGTCAGTTACAGCTCGGTCTTTGCCGGCGATGCCCAATGGAAGGCGCTTGAGGGCGGCAGCTCCGATCTCTATCAATGGGACCCGGACTCCTCCTATATCCGCGAACCGCCCTTTTTCCAGGCCCTGACCCCGGAGCCCCAGCCGATCACCGACATCGACAACGCCCGCATCCTGGCCCTGTTCGGCGCCTCGATCACCCCCGACCACATCTCGCCGGCCGGGTCCATCGGCCCCCAGACCCCGGCGGGGCTCTATCTCCAGGGATTGGGGATCGCACCCGCCGACTTCAACAGCTACGGCTCCCGGCGCGGCAACCACGAGGTGATGATGCGCGGCACCTTTGCCAATATCCGCATCCGCAACCAGATGGTCGAGCGGGAGGGCGGCTGGACCAGGCTCTGGCCCGAAGGCACGGAAATGCCGATCTACGACGCGGCCATGCGCTACCAGGCCACGTCCACGCCGCTGGTGATTTTTGCCGGCAAGGACTACGGCACCGGCTCGTCGCGGGACTGGGCCGCCAAGGGCACCATGCTGCTCGGGGTGCGGGCGGTGATCGCCGCCTCCTTCGAGCGCATCCACCGCTCCAACCTGGTGGGCATGGGGGTGTTGCCGCTCCAGTTCCCCGATGGTTTCGACGCCGCCACCCTGGGGCTGACCGGCAACGAAACCATCACCCTGACCGGTATCAGCGGCAAGCTCACCCCCGGCCAACAGGTGGCGCTGCGCATCGACCGGGCCGACGGCCGCACCGAGACCATCCAGGTGCTCCTCCGGTTGGATAGCGCCATGGAAATCGACTATTACCGCCACGGCGGCATCCTGCACAAGGTGCTCCGCCAGCGGCTGGCGGGGAAGTGAGGATGATGGCCCAGGAATGGGGAGGCCATCGGATTCGAAAGGTGTTCATGTAGGGGCGCATGGCCTGCGCCCCTACGGCAAGGACCTCAATTTATATCGTCATTTCGAGCTATAGCGACAAACCCCGACCTTTGAGGTGATGAGATTTCTCCCTTCGGTTGAAATGACGAAATCTGCACCCGCCTGCCTCGAACCCGCAGCATCAAACCCTTGAGGCTGATCCATGCCCGCCATCGTCCTCACCACCATCAACGCCCGTTACATCCACGCCAGTCTGGGCTTGCGCTGGTTGTACGCCAACCTGGGCGAATTGCAGGCGCAGGCTGCCATTGAGGAATACTGTCTCACTGATCGGCCCGGCGATATCGCCGAAGCCATCCTGGCGAGCGCGCCGGCCATGGTCTGCATCGGGGTCTACATCTGGAACGCGACCGAGGTAAAGCAGTTGGTGGGGGTGCTCAAGCGGGTGGCGCCGAACACCACTATCGTCCTCGGCGGGCCCGAGGTCAGCCACCTGCCGCTGCGGGTCGATCTCGGCGAGGCCGACTATCTCATCCAGGGGGAAGGGGAGCACGCCTTGTGTGAACTGTGCCAGGCCCTGCTTGCCGGCGCGCCGCCCGCGGAACGGATCGTCGCCGCTGGCGCGGTCGAGGTCGAGACCCTGAATCTGCCCTACCAATATTACACCGACGAGGACCTGGCCCACCGGCTGGTCTATGTCGAGGCCTCGCGCGGCTGCCCTTTTACCTGCGAATTCTGCCTCTCCTCCATCGACCGGCGGGTGCGTCCCTTTGCGCTCGATCCGTTTGTGGCCGAGCTGGAGGGACTGTGGCAACGGGGGGCGCGGACCTTCAAGTTCGTCGACCGCACCTTCAACGCCAACCCGGTGGCGGCCGGCCGCATCCTCGACTTTTTCCTGGCTAAGGAGCCGCCGTATCACGCCCATTTCGAGGTCATCCCCGATCATTTCCCCAATGCGCTCAAGGAACGGCTCGCCCGCTTCCCCGCCGGCACCCTGCAACTGGAGGTCGGCATCCAGACCATGGACCCGGGGACCGCGGACCGCATCAGCCGGCGACTCGATTTCGCCCGGATTACAGCGAACCTCGCCTTCCTCGAACAACAGACCACGGCCCATCTCCATGTCGACCTGATCGTCGGCCTGCCCGGCGAATCCATCGACCGGTTCGGCCAAAACCTCAACACCCTGGCGGCCCTGACCCGGGGCGAGATCCAGATCGGCATCCTGAAGCAACTCTCCGGCACCGCCATCGGCCGTCACGACCGCGAGTTCGGCATGGTCTATTCGCCGGACCCGCCCTACGAAATCCTGCAAAACGATCTGATCCCCTTTACCGAAATGCAGGAGATGAAGCGGCTGGCCCGGTTCTGGGACCTGGTCCACAACAGCGGCAACTTCCGCCGCACCGCGCCGCTGCTCTGGCCCGAGGGCGACGTCTTCCATGGCTTTCGCGCCTTCTGCCGCTGGCTCTACGGCCAGACCCGCGCCACCTGGCAGATCGGCCTGCCCCGTCTGGCTGAACTGCTCTTCCGCTATCTGACGAAGGAAAAGGGGAGGGAGAACAACGAGGTAGCGGACGCGCTCGCCGCCGACATCCTAGTGATCAAGGGGAGGGTGCTGCCGAAGGCTGTTCAGGAATACGTTACCCGGCTGCCCAGCGAGCGCCATTGTCTTGGCGATTCCCTGACCAGGCGGCAAAATCGTCATCGGGAGCAGAATCAATGAGGGGAGAAATAGGGCTGAGCAGAAACTCACACGCTGTCCAGCGCTTCCCTCACCTTGGCCGCAAGGGCGGCGTGGGAAAAGGGTTTCTGGATAAAATGGATTCCTTCCTCCAAAACCCCCTGGTGGGCAATGATATCGGCAGTGTAGCCGGACATAAAAAGACTTTTGACCCCTGCCTGATTCGCCTGCAATCCACCGTATAAATCGCGACCGTTCATTTCAGGCATAATCACATCGGTCAACAGCAGATCGATTGTGCCGGCATGTTCCTTGGCCTGCCGAAGGCCCTCGCCGGGAGTGGTTGCCGAAAGCACTCTGTAGCCAAGGTTCTGGAGCATGGAGGTCACCATCTCCAGGATGACGGGCTCATCCTCCACCACTAAAATGGTTTCAGAGCCACCTCTTAACGATCCAACTTCTTCCGGCCTCAGCATGGCAATGCCCGCATGTCTGGGGATATACACCGTGAAAACCGTCCCTTGCCCTGGTTCGCTATACACATTCACAAAACCGTTATTCTGTTTGATGGCGCCATAGACAGTCGCCAAACCAAGACCCGTCCCTTTGCCGATCCCCTTGGTAGTGAAGAACGGTTCGAAAATTTGGGACAGGGTCTGTTTGTCCATGCCGCAGCCATTGTCGCTCACCGAGATCCGCACATAATCGCCCGGAACAAAACCAACATGTTGGGCGCAGTATTCCTCGGTAAAGGTGGTGTTGTTCGTCTCGACAATAATTTTACCGACACCGCTGATGGCGTCCCGGGCATTGACGCAGAGATTGGCCAGAATCTGGTCGATCTGGGAAGGATCGGCCTTGACGGACCACAAATTTTCTCCTGGGATCCAACCCAGATCGATATCCTCGCCGATCAAGCGCCGCAACATTCCCAGCATGCTTTCCACGGTTGTATTGAGATCAAGAATTCTCGGGGCAATGGTCTGTTTGCGGGCAAAGGCAAGAAGCTGGCGCGTCAAGTCGGCCGAACGCTCCACGATATCCCGGATCGCCAGGAAACGGGGGTAACAGGCATTGTCAGGTTCGACCTGCATCAGAGCCAGGTCGGCATGCCCCTGGATGACTGTCAGCATGTTGTTGAAATCGTGCGCGATACCTCCGGCCAACCGGGCGACGGATTCCATCTTCTGCGACTGCAGCAGTTGGGCCTTCAGCTTTTCCCGCTCCTCCTCGGTCTGCTTGCGTTCGGTGATGTCGATATGGGTCCCGATCATCCGCTTGGCCCGACCATCTTTCCCCCTGGCAACGGCCTTGCCGCGCCCCTGGATCCATTTCCAATCCCCTTGCCACGTTTGCATGCGGTATTCGATCAAAAAAGTTTCGCAACGGTTTTCGATGCAGTCGGTATTCGCGGCCAGCACGAATTCCCGGTCTTCGGGATGGATCGTCTCGATCCATGCCGCGGTGGATTGCGGTTGGGAGTCCGCGTCGTATCCAAGCATCGACCAATAGCTTGGGCTGTAATAAACGCTCCCGGTGGCAATATCCCAGTCCCATAGGCCATCCTTGGTTGCCTCCATGGCCAGACGGAAGCGTTCTTCGCTCACCCGCAGCGCCTCCTCCGCCTGTCTTCGTTCGGTGATGGCGCGCGCTTGCTGGATATTTTGATAGGCAGAGGTGGAAAGCTGGTTGGCCAGCGTGAACAGGGCCTGGGCGACGCGGCCAAACTGCTCGCGCGACATGGACGGCACCGCTTGAAAGGCCTGCATGAATGCCGTTTCGTCCGCACTGATCGCCTGGGCATAGCGGCGCATGGAGGCTTCATCCTGGGTTTCGTTCCGCACCTGGCCGATCAACCAGTTGGCGACATGATGGCCGCCGACGGTAATGCTGGCGCCCGCATCCCAAAGCCCGCCGCTGAGGCAGGGCTGCACGATCGGACCCTCTGGGTGATAACGTCCCAGGATCGCGTCGGACTTGAAGCAGTTGGAGCAGCCCAGCTCAGTCGTGCGGATGATGTTGCTGCACAGGTGGGTGAAGTTGCTTGGTGCGGTGATCGGGGTGCCGTCGGGGCGGGTGATGATCGAGGCAACGCCGGTGGCGGCGGCAAATTCGTCCTGGATGCGCTGAATCAAGGCGGGATCGAACAGATCCTCGAAGGTGACGCCATTTTCCTCGGTGAGCGGGCAGGTCAACATCACCAGGCGTTTTTCAAGGGCCTCCTCCAACCGTTTGTATTCGGTGATATCGCGGAATTCGGTGACCCGAACCATCCGTCCTTTATACGGAATATTGGTGCCGCGGAGGCTGACCGGATACTCGGTGCCATCTTTCCGGAGCCCGGTGGTTTCGTAAGGCTGTTCAAAGCCTCGCCGGATATTGTCCAGAACCAGATCGCGGCATTGCGGGGCAATGAGTTTGAGCCCATCCATGCCGATCAGTTCGTCGAGGGTATATCCTGTCTGTTCGGAGAGTCCTTGGTTGCAGTCCAGGATAATACCCTGGTCGTGGATGACTATTCCGCCGAAGGAGGCCTCATGGAGCGCCCGGAATCGCGCCTCACTCTCACGCAGCGCGTCTTCCTCACGCCTGCGCCCCGTGATGTCTTGAAAAAAACAATGCGTCTGCCGGAATGCCCCTTCAGGGGTTGTACCGATTTTGCCGTTGAAGGAGACGAGGAGAGCGGAGCCATCCTTTTTAACCATCTCGAACTCAATGCCGAGGATTTCGCCTACAGCCTTGAATCGTGGAAAATTGACCTTGAAATGCTCCCGCCAGTCAGGGTGGAGGAATTCGGAAAAATGCCTGCCGATGACTTCTTCCCGCTGGTAGCCGAGGATATGCAGCCACGATTGATTAACCTCCAGGAAACAACCCTCGGCATCCAGAGATTGGTAGGCGAGCGGAGCCTGGGTGTAGAGTTGCCTGAGATTCTCGCATTCGGCCTGCAAGCGAGCTTCCGTTGCTTCCAGTTCCACCACCCGTTGTTCGAGGCGTGAGATTCGTTGCTGATGTACACCGGAGGAATCGTTCATGTTTTCCCCTCGTATGAAGAATGTGAGTTGTCTGCAACCTTCTCAATACATGCAGATCCTGGCAGAGCCCACCTCAACAACCTGTGGGCCGGCAGTGCAACCCTGACCAAGGAAGGCTGTGGAATCCCTCGACCCGTGCTCGGCATCTCATTGAAAATGCTAACATACGCGGAAACCAATGCAACAGGTAAGATATGAAACTGTCCCGAAAATCTTTCCACGATGCTGCGCTGGGGCTCAAGGGCCGGCTATTCTCCGGCGCTTCTGTCCGCCTTGCGCGATCGATCCGAAGCTGTTAGAGAAGAGCCGAAATTAAAGTGATTGTCGTTGCCTCCTATGCTTGTGCCCTCTCTCTTTCTCCATGAAGCCGGTGTCCTCCTCCGCCTGACCGGGCCGCTGCTCCTGGCCCAGGTGTCGCAGACCGCCATGGGCTTTGTCGACACGGTCATGGCCGGCCGGGTTTCCGCCGTGGACCTGGCGGCGGTGGCGGTGGGCTCGTCGATTTTCTTCCCGGTCTATCTGTTCCTCATCGGCCTGCTCAGCGCCGTGACCCCGCTGGTGGCCCAGGCGCACGGCCGGGGCGACAGCAAAGCGGTGCGCCACGCCATCCGCCAGGGCATGGGGATCGGCCTGGCCGCCGGCCTGCTGCTCATACCGGTTCTCTGGTCGATGCGTCCCCTGATGGTCTGGATGGGGGTCGATGCCGAGGTGATCCCCATCACCGACCGCTTCCTGTTCGCCATCTCCTGGGGATTGCCGCTGGCTGGGATCTTTTTTCCCTTGCGCAACGGCGGCGACGGCCTGGCCAAGCCCCGGCTCTCCATGTTCGCCGGATTTTTCGGCCTGACGGTCAATATCGTTGCCAACTATCTGCTGATCTACGGCCACCTGGGGCTGCCGGCCCTGGGCGGCGTCGGCTGCGGCTGGGCGACCGCGCTGTCGATCCTGGCCATGCTGGCGTGCATGGCGCTGCTGCTCAAGAAGAGCCGGATCGCCGGCACTGATCGGCTGTTGGCGATTACTCCAGCCAGGACGAGCTCATCGGGATCTTCCGCCGCCGCCTTTCTCCGCTTGGGGGTGCCGCTGGGGCTGGCCTTGTTCGTCGAGTGCTCGATCTTCACCGTCATCGCCCTGTTCATCGCCAAGCTGGGCGCCCAGGTAGTGGCGGCACACCAGATCGCGCTCAATTTCACCTCCCAGCTCTACATGCTGCCCTATAGCCTGGCCATGGCCCTGACCGTGCGCGTCGGCTACACCATCGGCCAGAAGCGACTGCGGCGGCTGCGGCGGATTGTCCGGACCGGACTGGTCCTGGCCCTGGCCGGCTCTGTCCTGACCGGTCTGCTCGTTCTCGGTTTGTCCCATGAAATCGCCGCGCTCTATACCTCGGACCCGGATGTCCGCAGGCTGGCGGTGTCCCTGCTGGTCTTTGCCGCCATCTTTCAGATACCCGATGCCATGCAGGTCAATTGCAGCGGCATCCTGCGCGGCTGCAAGGACACCAAGGTCCCGCTGCTGCTGATGCTGCTGGCCTACTGGGGCATCGGTCTGCCGATGGGGTACGGTTGGGGATTGGCGCGCCTGGGGGGCATGGAACCGGGCCCCCAGGGTTTCTGGATCGGGCTGATCTGCGCGCTGGCGGCCGCGGCCGTGTTGCTCGGCGGCCGGGTGTGGGTGATGTTGTTCCGGTTGACGGGGAAGGGGATTACAACAGGCCGTCCATGACCGCCAGGCACATGTCGGCCTTGTTGAGGGTGTAGAGGTGGACGCCGGGGGCGCCGCCGGCGAGCAAGCCCTTGACCTGCTCCCTCGCATAGGCCACCCCGATCTCGTAGACCGCTGCCGTTCCGCCCTGCTCGTGGGCCTTGGTCAGGGCGTTGATCAGACGGCCGGGGATGCGGGCATTGCACATCTCGAGCACGAACCGCAGCGAGGCCAGGTTGCGGATGGGGAGGACGCCCGGCACCACCGGCACCGTTACCCCCGAAGCCCGCAACCGTTCCACGTAGTCGAAATAGACCCGGTTGTCGAAATACAACTGGGTGATGATAAAATCGGCGCCGCACGCCACCTTGCGTTGCATCACCGCCAGATCGGCGGCAAAGGAGGCGGCCTCGGCATGGGCCTCGGGAAATCCGGCCACCCCGATGGCCAGCTCCGGATGGTGCTCGCGGATATAGCGCACCAGATCCGAGGCATGGGGAAAGGTGGCGAACAGTTCGGCGTCGGTGCCGGTGTAGCCGGCGGGCCGGTCGCCGCGCAGGGCGAGGACATTGTCGATCCCCAACCCCTTGATCGCGCTTAAGAATCCGTCGACCTTCTCCTTGTTGGCCGTCACCCCGGTGAGGTGGGGCATGATCTCAAAGCCGCAGGTCCCGATCAGCCGCTCGCAGATCTCCAGGGTGTTGGACTGGGTGGAGCCGCCGGCGCCGTAGGTCACCGAGGCGAACAGCGGCCGCAACTGCCCCAATTCCTTGGCCACCTCGAGAAATCCCGGCCACTCCTCCTGCTTTTTCGGCGGGAAAAATTCCAGGGAAACAAACGGACTGCGTGCTTCGATCAGTTGAGGAATCTGCATTCCCGTACTCCTTGCCTTGGTCACCCCGGCGCAGGCCGCGGTCCGGAATGGTTTGCGTGATCTTTTTTCGCCCACGGAGTGGGCTCCTCCACCCTTGTGCCTTGCCCCTCGGACCGTAAGAGCCCGATGGCAACCACCTCATAACCTACCCGCCTACCGACTAAACATCTCGAAGCCAACCGCCGATAAGCAAATCAGGAACAATTCTCGTTTACCAGGGAGGGTGAACCATGACGCCGCAACAAGCCATCCGCATCCTGATGCTCAGCCCCTGCTATTGGTGGCTCAGCCTGCCGGCCCGCAAGCAATTGGTCCGCGACTACTGTGCCGCCTTTGCCGCCGCCTGGCCACCGGCGCCCCTGCCGCTGAAAAAACCGCTCGATCCCTGATCCCCCGCCGCTGCGGGGCCCCTAACCGACGATCCCGCCTCAACGCCGGGTCTTGCGGCCGCTCCACAGCGGGTCCTGCCCGAACCGGGCCTGCCACCAGTCGTCGGGATCGTAGATGTCGCGTTCTTCCTCCCCCGCATCCCCCCGTTGCAAAGGAAACCGATACTCGCTGCAATAGCGCATCAAGAGCTCGTAGGCGGCGGTGATCCGGTACATCTGCTCACCGCCCCCTCCCGCCTCGCTCCCGGCCGCATCGGGATGGTGGAGCTTGCTCAGGCGGCGGTAGCTGCGTTTGATCTCGGCCAGGGTCGCCCGCCGGGGGAGCCCCAGCACCGCCCTGGCCTGTTCGATGGCCTGCCACTCCTTGGCGTTCATCCTCAGGCCTTCTTCTGCCAGCTCTTTTCAGTGCCGTTCAGCAGCCGGCCGATGTTCTGCCCGTGCTTGATCCAGATCATGAGGACGATGAAGGCGGCCAGCTCCAGTTTCCAGGCCGGGACCTGGAGCACCAGCAGCCAGACGAGGATCGAGGCCGAACCGAGCAGCGAGCCCAGGGAGACAAAGCCGGACAGGAAGACGCTGACCACGAAGACCGAGAGGCACCCCAGCGCCGCCAACGGCGCCAGGTAGAGAAAGGCGCCCAATCCGGTGGCCACGCCCTTGCCGCCCTTGAACCGGAGATACACCGGGAACATGTGCCCCAGCACCGTGGCCGCGCCGCACAGGGCGATGAACAGATCGCGGTTGGGATTGGCTTGCAGCACCAGCCCGGTGACGAACATCGGCAGATAGCCCTTGAGCAGATCGCAGGCCAGGGTCAGGGCACCCATCTTCTTGCCGAGCAGGCGGGCCACGTTGGTGGCGCCGATATTCATGCTGCCCTGGGTGCGGATGTCGATGCCGCTGCCCCGGGACAGCACCAGGCCGAAGGGAATGGCTCCCAGGAGATAGGACAGGACAATGCAGAGAATGCCGATATTGTTCATAGGGTTCTTGTGGACCTGCTCAAGTTGCTTGCACCGTACATGTTCCTTGCCAACACCTCCCGGCTACCCCTTGTTGTGCCGGAAGACCATCTCCAGTTCGCAGGCCGCCGCATAGGCCCCGATTTCCTCCTGCAGGCGCCGGACATAGGGACAGTCCACCACCGCCAGCAGGGTCTGGCGCAGGCGAAAGGCCGGTTGGCCCTGCGCCGCCACCGGCTCCACCACATAGGGAAAGATCTGCGGCCGGCGGCAGACCTGGGGCCGGTCCGGATAGACCCGGCAGCGTCCCGACAGTTCCAGATGGGGGCAGCGGCTCGCCGTGGACAGGATCAGGCTCCAACCGGGCTGCCAACGGATCAGCACCGGGTCGGTGCGGTCGAAAAAGTCGCGGCCGTTCACCTGGAGCGGTGGTTCGTCGTCGACCCGGCATGCCCTGGGAGCCTCGGTCTCGATCCGTGCCAGCGCAAATAAACCAACTTCCTCGGCTTGCAGCGGGATCTCGAAATAGCGCTGGGCCATGCCCGCCTCCGGACCTACGCAGCACAAGGTGCAGCCGCAGGGGGCGCAGAGCAGGCTGTTGATCCGCTCCAGTTCGCGGGTCAAAATGCGCTGGCTGATCAGGGCGGTGGTCGCGGTCATGGCGTCCATTGGCTGGCCGTCGGGCGCGATCACCCGCTCCTGGGGCGGCCGACCGGCCTTGAGGTCAACCAGGGGCTGAAGCAGATCGAGGTAGGGCGCCAGATCGGCGGCTGCGTCCCGGTAGACCGTATAGCCGGTCTCGATATCCTCGGGCAGTTGGGCGATCACCTCGGCCACGGTGGCAAAGTCGCCGGTCAGGTAGAGAAACTGGACGATCCCCACCAGGGGCAGGACCGGTTGCCGCAGCACCCCGAGCCCCGCTGTCAACGCTTCTTGTTCGATCATCTCGCTCCCGTAAAAGTTTGGCCCGCACCCTACACAAAAAAACGCCGAAAAACAAGCCGCCAGCACGCCCCCACCGGCGGAGGCGACGCGCATGCCTTTACATTCCCCCGTAAACTGATTACATACCACAATGTATTTTTTTGCTTCAACTCGGTGTTTACACACCAGGATCACACCATCATGGCACTACGAACGATCATTACCCACCCGCATCCGGTGCTCCGGCAAAAGGCGGAACCCATAACCGTCTTTGACCAGGAACTGAAAGCCCTGGTCGAGGACATGGCCGAAACCATGTACCAGGCCCCCGGTGTCGGTCTGGCGGCCAACCAGATCGGCATTGCCCGCCAAGTGGTGGTGATCGACCGCTCCACCGTGGAAACCGAACGCACCTACATCACCCTGGTCAATCCGGAGATCACGGGTGGCGAGGGCAGCGTCATCGACGACGAGGGCTGCCTGAGCGTGATCGACTGCTATGCCAAGGTCAAGCGGTTCCGCACCATCTGCGTCACGGCCCGGGATGTGGAGGGCAACCCCCTGGAATTCGAGGCCGAGGACCGGTATGCCCGCATCATCCAGCACGAGGTCGATCACCTCTTGGGCATCCTGTTCATCGACCACCTCAGTTCGCTCAAACGCGCCCTCTACAAGAAAAAGCTGAAAAAAATCCTCCAGGAACAGGAATGAGCCTCCCCTTGCGGATCGTCTTCATGGGCACGCCGGATTTTGCCGTGCCCGCGCTCCAGGCCCTGGTCGACGGCCCGGAGCAGGTGGTGGCCGTGGTCTGCCAGCCCGACCGGGAACGTGGCCGGGGCAAGGTGCTGAGCCCGCCGCCGGTGAAGGTGCTGGCCGAAAAGCACGGTCTGCCGGTGCTCCAGCCGGAATCGGTGCGCACGGAACCGTTTTTCGAGCAGATGCGGCAACTGGCACCGGATCTGCTGGTGGTGGCGGCCTACGGCAAAATCCTGCCCGAACCCCTGCTGCAGCTGCCGCGCCTGGGGGCGATCAACGTCCACGGCTCGCTTTTGCCCAAATACCGGGGCGCGGCCCCGATCCAGTGGGCGGTGATCAACGGCGAGACCGAGACCGGGATCACCATCATGCAGATGGATGCGGGCATGGACACCGGCGACATCCTCCTGACCGTGCCCGTCCCCATCGGCCCGCAGGAAACCGCGGGCGAGCTGTTCGCCCGGTTGGCCCGGCTGGGCGGCGAGACCTTGGGGACATCCATTGCCCGGCTCAAGGCGGGGCAACTGACGCCCCAGCCCCAGGAGCCTGCCCTGGCGAGCGCGGCCCCGATGCTCAAGAAGGAAATGGGCCAGCTCGATTGGCGCCTGCCCGCCCACCGCCTCCACTGCCTGATCCGGGGGCTCGATCCCTGGCCCTCGGCCTACGGCTTCATCGACGGCAAGCGCTACCGGTTTTTCGCCCCCGAAATCGTCCCCCTCCGCGCCTCCGAGCCACCCGGCACCATCTGCCGCGCCGACCATCTGGGGCTGTTGATCGCCACCGGCGAGGACAGCCTGCGCATCCGCGAGATCCAGCCCGAGGGCAAGAAACGGATGGACGTTGCTACCTGTCTCCGTGGCACCCGGATCATTCCCGGCACCCTGATCGGCTCATGAACGTCGCCTATCTCGACTGTTTTTCCGGGGTCAGCGGCGACATGCTCCTCGGGGCGCTGCTCGATGCCGGGGTGCCGGAAGGCTACCTCCGCGAGATCCTGGCCGGACTGGCGCTCCCCGACTTCGCCCTGACCGTGGAACGGAAAGCCGTGCAGGGGTTTGCCGCCACCCAGGTGACGGTGGCCTGCGGTCATCACGACCAGCATCACCACCACCACCACCACCACCACGAACACCGCCACTTGGCCGAGATCGCCACCCTGCTCAAGGCCGCCGCGATCCCGCCCCAGGTCCGGGACCGGGCCCTGGCCGTCTTCACCCGCCTGGCCGAGGCCGAGGCCGCGGTCCACGCCACCACCGTCGCTGCCATCCACTTCCACGAGGTCGGGGCCGTGGACGCCCTGGTCGACATCGTCGGCACGGTGGCGGGTTTCGAGTATCTCCACATCGACCGACTCGTCTGCTCGCCCCTGCCCCTGGGACGCGGCTGGGTGACCTGCGCCCATGGCGAAATCCCCCTGCCCGGACCGGCGGTCTGCCGCCTCCTGGAAGGGGTGCCGGTCTCCGGCGAAACCCTCGATCAGGAGTTGGTCACCCCCACCGGCGCAGCCCTGGTGCGGGAACTGGCCGACGGTTTCGGCCCGCTGCCGCCAATACTCCTGACCCGAACCGGCTACGGCGCCGGCTCGATGGAGCGGAGCGATGACCGGCCCAACCTGCTGCGCCTGGTGCTCGGCCAAAGCACCGAGGTGACCGAACCCCAGGAGATCGAGGTGATCGAGACCCACCTCGATGACTGGAACCCCGAGTTCTGGCCCCATGTCAGCGAACGACTGCTGGCCGCCGGGGCCCTGGATGTTTGCCTGATCCCGATGCAGATGAAAAAAGGGCGGCCGGGATTTCTGCTACGGGTGATCGGGGAGCCGGCCACCCGCCAGGCGATCACCACGGTGCTGTTCTCCGAGACCAGCACCATCGGCCTGCGACTGCGACGGGAGCAGCGCATGACCCTGCCCCGGGAAACGGTCACCGTGACCACCCCCTGGGGCGAGTTGTCGGCCAAGCAGATCACCACCCCGACCGGCCCCGTCATCATCCCGGAATACGAGGTCTGCCGCCGGGTGGCCGAACTCCATGGCGTTCCCCTCCAGGCGGTGTATGCCGCTGTCCACTGTCATCCCTGCAACCGGAAGAGCGAGTTATGAAATATGTCCTTGGCCTTGAAGACGGCAGAAACGAACCGATCAAGGATCTCGAAAATGCGCGGAGGATCGTGCTGGTCGACCAACAGACCGTCGGCGCGGAAGATATCACCTTTGCCTACTGCAAGTTCGAGGCAAAGACCGCCAGCCACAAAAAGCATGTCCACCAGGACGCCGAAGAGGTGATCTATATTCTCTCGGGCAAGGGGATCAGCGGGGTGACGGACACCGAGGTGGAAATGCGGCAGGGCGAGACCATGTTCGTCCCGCGCGGGGCGGTGCACTGGTTTTACAATCCCTTTGACGAACCGGTGGAAATGCTCTTCGTCTACACCCGGCCCTCACTGCAAGCGGCGGGATATAAAATTGTCGAGTAACCAGCGTGGCTGGACCAAATTGGCCGACCACAACGAATAATGAAAGGTCGGCACTCCGGCATGGCACTGCACCGGAACCAACATCGTTCATATAAAAAACTATGGGATCACCATGGCGGTGTCCGCCGCTCTCTTGCCCTCCCTTGACTGAGATTTCATGGATCGTCTCCTGATGTTCATCGCCACCGGGGCCGGCAGCGGCTATCTACCCGTGGCCCCCGGCACCTGGGGCTCGGCGGTCGGGATCCTGCTCTGGCTGCTGGTCGGCCGGTTGGAGGCGATCCCCTATAGCGCCGTCATTGGCGTCCTTTTTATCATCGGAACCTTCGGAGCCGGCGCGGCGGAAAAAATCGTCGACCGGCCCGACCCATCCCTTGTGGTCATCGACGAGATCGTCGGCCAACTGATCGCCCTCAGCCTGGCGCCGGCCCATCCAGCGGCCGTCTTCGCCGGTTTTGTCCTTTTTCGTTTTTTTGATATACTGAAACCGTTTCCGGTTGGCTGGATCGACCGTCATCTGCACGGCGGCCTGGGGATCATGCTCGACGATGTCGTCGCCGGGTTATACGCCCTGCTGGTACTGCAACTGGGTCTCTGGCTGTTCAAGATCCTGTAGACTTGTGAGCCACCTCTCTTAAAATAGGATACTCAACTTTTCCCTGCTCAAAGCCTATTTCAGCTCGATCTGACCAACCATGCTGCCAAGCGGGGTTAGGAAGAAATCCAGGCGGCCAAAAACTAATTCTTTTTAGCAGACCCCATAAAAAAAAAGCACCTGACCATTCCTGATCAAGTGCCTCTTATAGGGGAGGGTATAAAGCCGGAATCACTCAGCGGGACAGGCCTGATACACTCCGATACAAACAAAAAACCCCACACAAGGCGGGGTTTAAAATCACAACAAATAACAGATCAGCACTTTACGACTGATGCAGCCGATGGGCCTTTGGCGCCATCCACTACATTAAAGCTCACGCGTTCCCCTTCTTGGAGAGACTTGAACCCGTTAGCCTGGATAGCAGAATGATGAACGAATACATCCTTGCCACCATCTTGTTCGATAAAGCCAAAACCTTTAGAATCATTAAACCATTTTACAGTTCCTTCAGCCATTGTAACTACTCCTTTTTCATTGTGCGCACATGTCGCACAGTTTGGTGGTTGGCCCCTCTTTGGGGCCATTTGCAATACTCCGCATGATCAAAAGGAGCATGCGGTAATATATCTCTGTTTTAAGATCAGTTTTTTTATTTTTCTCGTCTTGAGAAACCGAAAGTGCTTGATGTGGCAGGTCGGTTAGTTGGACGTCTTGAGCCCGATGCTGTTTTTATTTGATTGCCGATGGGCTTTCTTTGACGGTTTTCGGAGCGGAACTCCGGTTCAGCATGCGGTGAAGCAAGTACCGCAGGGTTCACGGGTTGACGCTGCATTTTTCCATCAAGGGATAGCTCGATGGTCCGAATCATCCGGGTGTCCTCGCCTGTAGCGAAGTTCACAGCCTTGCCAGTGCACGCAGCCCTGCCGGTTCGGCCTGTGCGGTGGATATAGGCCTCTGCGGTATCTGGCATGTCGTAGTTGATGACATGGGAAATACCGGTAACGTCAATCCCCCGCGCGGCAATATCGGTGGCCACGAGAATTTTGAAGGTTCCGTCTTTGAAACCGTCAAGCGCTTCCTGCCGTTTATTCTGCGAAAGGTTGCCCTGCAATGAGGTGGCGCTGAAACCAAATTGAGTCAATTTCACGGCTAGGCTTTTTGCCTTGTGCTTTGTGCGGGTAAAGACCAGGGTAGTTTCCATCTGGCCAAGACCAAGCAGGTGCAGGAGCAGTTCGGTTTTTTGTCCCTGTTCAATTGCATAGACTTGGTGAGTGACACTTTTGACTGATCGGGTGTGGTTGATCTGCACCGTCACTGGTTTATTCAAGATATCTTCAGCAAGATTACTGATTTCACTAGGCATTGTTGCCGAAAAGACCAACGACTGCCTCTCCTTAGGAAGCTGTCGTAAAATTCTGCGAATATCGGGAAGGAATCCCTTGTCAAACATGTGATCAGCTTCATCAAGGATCAGTGTGTTAACCTGACTGAGATTAATCGCTTTATCATTAAGGATGTCCAAGAGGCGCCCCGGGCAGGCGACGACGATATCGACACCGCACCGAATTTTATTAATCTGGGCCTGCTTACTGACACCCCCATAGATAGCCACGCTGCGTAACCGGGTTCCCCGGATGATAGACTTGGTAAATTCGTTGATCTGTTCCGCTAACTCTCTGGTTGGGGCAACAATTAATACACGGACCTGTTTCCCGGAAGTTGTCATGAGTTGCTGCACGGTCGGCAAAATAAATGCCGCCGTCTTGCCGGTACCAGTCTGCGCTAACCCCAATAGATCACGTCCCTCCAGGATGGGAGCGATTGCTTGCTTCTGAATGGGTGTTGGCGCGGTGAAACCACACTCCTTGATAGCTTGTAGGATGTGGTTGTTAAATTGAAAATCATTAAAACTCATTAATGCTCCTGCAATTAACAGGATGCGCTACCATGATCAGTTCATTGCACATTGGAGCAACACAGGATCTTTGGTGGCGAACCACTGTTTGTTGTTGAAAAATTGAATAAAAGCTGCCGATATAGCAGCAAAGAGAGCGTGCTTGCACCACATTCGATCGATGAGATCTCGAATCGAGCGCGTTCATCAGTCCTATGCCAGATTTGCACGCTGCAAAGTTGAAATATTGGGAAGTGAGGAAATCAAAGGAGGGTTATCTGCGACGCTGGCCTCTTTTTACTGGCGGTTTGGCCTCATTACAGACAAGAGTTCGATGATTATATATTTTTCCGTTGAGTGCGTCCATTGCCTTGTGCCCTTCCGAACGGTTGGACATCTCGACAAAGCCAAAACCTTTTGATTCTCTTGAGACTTGATCGACAATGAGCTTGGCACTAATTACACTGCCAAATTCACCGAATAAATCAGAAAGCTCTGATTCAACAATATTATAAGGGAGGCTACCGATGAAAAGTTTCATGCTTGTTTTCCTAAGCTTGATAAGCAAAAAACTTTTCAGGTATCAAATGAAAGAATCTTACATTGAAAAGATATCGAAAAAGAAAATGCTATTTAATAATCTACACACTATACCTGGAAATTCATAAATTGCAATAGATTAATTCTCAACTTAAAATTCACTGTATCCTCCTTGATTTCTTATCATTAATCAAAAATCTGTATAAAGAATGGATTGTAATTAGAGCAACCTTTAAAATTTAAATTTTATTATTAACCAGTACCTAAATCAGTTCCCAGCCAGAACCGCTAAAATTGCGTTACTCAACTTGGCTCAGCCCAAAGCCACTTCCGCCTCGATTTGGCCAAAAATCCTATACAACATACTGTAAACAGGATAATTCGCAGCGGCATCGAGCAGTCGGTGCTCTGTTCGATCGCCACCCGGCCGGAGCAGTTCGCCCCTATCCTGGAATGGTCCAAGGAGATCCGTTCGGATCGGATCGTTCCCTTTCCCTCACTCCACCCCGAAGATCCCCAATTGCTCGAACACCTGCAAACGATCCACGACGAGGGGTTCAAAAGGGTCAAGATGCACTCCTACTATCAGTTAAGGGATGCATAAATTTAAACATGAGCATTTTCAACTGGTTGTGGTATTTTTATGGCTTCGGTTACCCACACACCCAACCATCACCCACCTGCCCGATGCTTTCCCCCCGTTTTTCCAAAATAAAATCTTTGCCTAAATCGGCCCTCCGAAATTGACCCTCCATCCACCCAACCCAGCCTATGCCGACAGCCGGGGGGTAAAGGGGGTGCTCTTGCTACCTATTTTCTACCGGTGTCTGGCCCCAAGTTGTCCTTGTGGCATTGGCCGCCGCATCGACAGCCGCCAATAAAGCCAGAGACTCCTATAGGTTGCGGATGATGAGCCAGGCATCCAGGCCTTCGTTGAGGAAGTCGCGGATATCCAGGTTGTGGTCGATAGCGGCCTTGGTCTCCTTAAAAAAGAAAAGCCCCATGACCACGCGGGCCAAAGGGGCTGATAATGGGGATGGCTGAAGGGTTTCCTCAGCCTATTCGTATAAGGTAGCTAAATTTGCGCGCGAGACACCGCGGCTTTGCTAATTAATCACGATTATACAATGTTATATGTAATATTGCTGGGGTTGCCTATTCGTTCCCGATGAGGTATATATATAACAATTTCCGCTGATAGAGGGCCTGCTTGCGTTGCCCCCTCTTTATCTTCCTTCTACTTGCCATACCGGCCACTTGCTTCTCCTGACCCTTCAAGGTTGTATCCGTTGTTGATGGCTACACCATTACTGTTCTTAATAACAATCAGCTTAAAGAAATCCGGCTGTATGGGATAAATTGCCCGGAGAAAGGGCAGGGCTAGGGGCAGAAGTTAATCTTGAAGAATTGTCCGGGTGTCAAAGATGGATGGCAATAATGATGGTGTGCCTTGTGAGAGGCAGTGGTGTCATTGATTCAATCCAAGCTGGATTCCCAGTCAACAGTTATTGGAAGAAGGTTCACCAATCGAGAGAGAAAACAATAATTGGCCCAACCCCTTTTACTATGTTCCGTCCGATCCTGCTGGCTGCACTGACCGCGCTCCTCTTCGTGATTGTAAGGGCTGATGCAGGTGAAATTGAACCTCGAGCCTATGTTAATACACCGGTGGGAGTCAATTTTCTCCTGATGGGGTATACTTACACAGACGGAGGTTTGGCAACCACCGCATCATCGCCGATCAAAGACGCCGAACTTACAATGCACACCGGTATCCTGGCCTATGCCCGGTCATTGGATGTGTGTGGCAAATCCGGTAAGTTCGATGTCATCCTGCCCTATTCTGAGCTGTCCGGCAGTGCGCTGGTCAATGGTCACGGGCGTGAACGTCACATTTCCGGGCTGAATGATCCGCGCTTTCGATTTACGGTCAATTTTTATGGCGCCCCAGCCTTGTCCTTGGCCGATTTCTCCACCTATCAACAGGATGTACTTATCGGGGCAAGCATTCAGATGTCTGCTCCCATTGGTCAATATGATCAGAACAAATTGGTGAACCTTGGTAACAATCGCTGGTGGGCCAAGCCGGATATCGGCATCTCCAAAGCGTGGGGATCGTTCACGCTGGAATTCTCCACCGGGGTGACACTTTTTACGGACAATGATGATTATCTCGGTAGCAGGACGCTTGAGCAAGCTCCCCTCCTCACCTCCCAGGTGCACGCGACGTACAATTTGGATCATGGCATATGGGTTGCCTTGAGCGGGACCTACGATTACGGCGGACGCACAACCATAGACGGGACACGGAGTAATGACCGTGCGGATAATTCACGTGTTGGCGCCACTCTCGCCTTACCAGTGAACCGGAACAACTCCATGAAGCTGTACGCGAGCAGTGGTGTTTCCACTCGAACTGGGAGTGATTTCGACCTGATTGGTGTTCTCTGGCAGTACCGCTGGGGGCAGGGATTATGAAACGGGTAGGAGTCCTGCACTGGGCTGAGCTTCGAGATCGAGTTCGCACGACCCAACCGAGTCATATTTCAAAAAAGGTGATTGAAGAAAAGAGGAGCCCATCCAAATTCTGTACAGCAATCAACAGGGAGGAGAAAAGAAATGAAATTGCTAAAAATCATCTTATTTGCGGCAATCATAACACTGACGCTCATTAGGGTAGGGCCGGTAACCGCTCAGGCGCAGGAAAGCGACGCCAAGTCAATCCTCAAGGCTATGTCGGATTATGTGAGCAGCCAAAAAACGATCGAACTGAGTTTTGACAGCGACATCGAGGTGATCACCCCGCAATTGGAAAAAATCCAGTTCACCAATTCCGGAGAAGCGGTGTTGAGCCGCCCGGACAAGCTGCGCGCCCATCGGGCCAGCGGCCACGCGGATGTTACACTGTCCTTTGACGGCAAGACTGCGAGCATCATGAGTAAAAAAGACAACGGTTACGCTCAGTTCGAGGCATCGGGTACCGTGGACCAGTTGATCGAAGCGCTGCGTGCTGGGCATGGCGTCGCTCTTCCTGGGGCAGACCTTCTCTTGACGAATTCCTACGATACCCTCATTGCCGGCGTCCAGGAAGCTAAGCATATCGGTCGAGGCATCATCGATGGTCAAGAATGTGAGCATCTTGCTTTCCGCAACTTTGATACAGACTGGCAGCTCTGGGTGGAAGTGGGGAATAAGCCCATCCCGCGCAAACTGGTGATCACCAGCAAAACCTTGAACAGCGCACCGCAATACACGCTTCGTGTCAAGAGCTGGAAAACGGGTATTGAACCAACAAAAGATGCCTTTGTGCTCGTCCCGCCAGCCGGAGCGAAAAAGCTTAATCCCGAAGATCTCATCGGACTCGACGAATTACCGCCGGAAAAACCGGCAGGAGGTAATAAATGAAAGCCAATACGAAAAAATATCTGTTCCTCTTTGGATTGGCCATTGCTGTATGGGCTTGGAATGGTCAAATCATGTCGAACTCCTCCGTTGACTTGATCTCCACTGCTGAAGCCATCGTAGGCGCACCGGCGACGCCGGTCAGCTATGCTGGGGTTGCCCGGCGCTCGACCGTCGGTGCTGGCGCACCTGGCGTTGGCGTTACACCCGGCGTCGGTGTTGGAGCTCCGGGGGTGGGTGCTTCACCCATGAACCTCGGCGGACCCGTGAACAGAGTTGGGAGACGCTGAACACATTCAGACTGTTGACTGGATATTTGAAGTTCAACGGACCACTAAAGAGAACCATTTTTATGGTTTTTTTAGTGGTCCGTTCCGATGCAATAGCGGACACCATATAAGCTTGGCCAAAACACCCTGCCGAAACAGATTATCATCCACACCAGAGTTGTATTGATGCCAGCAACACCAATATTTATGGCACTTAAAATAGGATAATCAATTTTTCCCAGCTCAAAGTGCTTTCGCTTGACTCTTCTGTTACTGACCGCCCATATGGAGCCATTTCGGGATCGGCTTAATGGAGCCACCCCGTGACCGGTCTAATGGCGCCACTTCATGATCGCTTTAATGGAGCCAAGTTGAGATCGGGTTAATGGAGCCACTTCTCTGATTTTTCCTTCTTGGACTTTTCGACAACCGGGATACCCTGTCATTTTTTTTGGAGGGAGATCCCATGGCCAATCGGAGGTTCGAGATGTATCAGTATCGTCACATTCTATCCCGTATGCGGTCGGGCGATTCCGACCGTGACCTTGCCCGTGCCGGGGTTATCGGCCGCCGCAAGGCCGGAGAACTTCGTCGGCTGGCGGAATCGCGCGGCTGGCTCGATCCCGGCCATCCGGTGCCTGACGAAGCGGAACTGGCGGCGGCGTTCGAGGTTACCCCGAAGCAAACCGTGCCGTCTTTGGTAGAACCCTATCGCGACAAGGTGACCGCTTGGGTGGCCGACGGCATCGACGGCACGACCATCCACCGCGCCTTGGTGCGCAACCATTGCTTCACCGGCAGCTATTCCGCTGTCCGCCGATTTCTCCAGAGCCTGCCGGAGCAAGAGGTCAAGGCCACGGTGATCCTTGACTTCGCGCCGGGAGAAGCGGCCCAGGTCGACTTCGGCTCCGGTCCCAAATTCGTTCATCCCCACAGCGGAGCGGTGCTGTCTTCGTGGTTCTTCGTCATGACGCTGTGTGCTTCCCGCCACCAGTACGCCGAGCTCGTCTTCAACCAGAAGGTCGAGACCTGGCTGGCCTGTCATCGCCGGGCCTTCGAATGGTTCGGCGGCGTGCCGGAGAAGGTGATCATCGACAACGCCAAGTGCGCCATCACCCGGGCCTGCGCCAAGGACCCGGAGGTACAGCGATCCTACGAGGAACTGGCCTTGGGCTACGGCTTCCGCATCGAGCCCTGTCCGCCGGGTGAACCTCAAAAGAAGGGTCGGGTCGAGGCCGGGGTCAAGTACATCAAACGCGCCTTCCTGCCCCTGCGCCAGTTCCGCGATCTGGCCGATGCCAACCGCCAGTTGGCCGATTGGGTCATAGCCGAGGCCGGCAACCGCATCCATGGTTCCACCCGGCGCCGGCCGATGGCGCTGTTTGCCGAAACCGAAAAGGAGCTGCTCACGCCCTTGCCCGATGTCCCGGTGCAACTGGCGGTCTGGACCCAGGTCAAGGTTCACGGCAATGCCCATGTCGCCTTTGAAAAGAACCTCTACTCCGTGCCCTTTCAGCTCATCCGCCAGACCCTCTGGCTCAAGGCCACCGACAACACGGTCCAGGTGTTCAAAAACCACCAACTGGTTGCGGTCCACCCCAGGCTGCACGGAGTCGGCCGGCACAGCACTCTGGACGGTCACCTGCCGCCGGAGGCCCTGGCCTACAAGCTGCGCGATCCCCAGTGGTGTCTCAAGCAGGCTTTCGCGATCGGGGTTGCCTGCCTGCAATTCATCGAGCGGCTGTTCGCCCACCGGGTCCTCGACAACCTCCGTGCCGCCCAAGGCGTGATCCGGCTCGGTGACCGCTACGGCAAAGAGCGATTGGAGGCCGCCTGCGCCCGAGCCCTGGCCTATGACACCCCCCGCTACCGTACGGTCAAGATCATCCTCGAAAAAGGACAGGATCAACAGGCGCCGGACAACGCCACCGCCTTGCCCGACATCTACACCGGCAACGGCCGCTTCCAGCGCACCATCACCCCGATCCAATGAGAGGAGACGCCATGAACCCCATGCCCGAACTCACACCCCTGCTCAAGCAGCTCCGGCTCTCCGGCATCCTCGATTCGATCGAGGCCAGAAACCGCCAGGCCATCGAGGCCAGGCTCGCGTACCCTGAGTTCCTCGCCCTGCTCATCCAGGACGAAATCGCCAGAAGAGAGCAGAAAAAGTTCAGCCTGCGCATCCGCCGCGCCGGCTTCCGCTCGCAAAAGACCGTCGAACAGTTCGATTTCGACTTCAACCCCGGCATCAACCGGGCCTTGATCCAGGAACTGGCCGCCTGCCGCTTCGTTCAGGAACCGGCCAACATCCTCATCGCCGGACCCTGCGGCACCGGTAAGAGCCATCTCGCCCAGGCCCTCGGGCACTGTGCCGTCCGCCAGGGACACGATGTCCTCTTCACCACGCAAACTCAACTGCTCGGCAGCCTCCAAGCCGCTCGCGCCATGGGCACCTATGAGCGCCGTTTCCAAGCTCTGATCCGCACACCGCTGCTCATTATCGACGATCTGGGGTTGAAGCCCCTGCGTTCACCCCAGGATGAGGACCTGCACGATCTGATTGCCGAGCGTCATGAGCGCGCCGCCACCCTGGTCACCAGCAATCTCGACTTCACCGAGTGGGACAAGGCCTTCCCCAACCGGCTGCTCGGCGCTGCCACCATCGATCGGCTCAGGCACAACGCCTACCAACTGATCCTTGACGGCAAAAGTTATCGCTCGCCAAAACCAGGCCCGGCAGGTACAAAAACAGAGAGAAAAAAACAGTAAAAAACGACCACAAATTCACCCCGTCCAAAAAGGAAAATCACC
>Ga0310040_1000237_pt1 | contig 59691 bp, 122 predicted proteins | sample EPASupsiteHSE623_FD_200237 | JGI IMG/M metagenome (GOLD analysis project Ga0310040, IMG submission 200237) | Bioremediated contaminated groundwater from EPA Superfund site, New Mexico - Sample HSE6-23 (v2) (version 2) | ecosystem: Environmental > Aquatic > Deep subsurface > Groundwater >...
TATGTCCCGGCACCGTTAATGTTACCTACTGCTGGTTGGATAGTAATGTTGTTGGATGCAGCACCGCCAGATTCATCTTTGATACAAAATACTTTACCAGCGATGTTCGCAGTCGCAGCCAATGTAATAGTCCTTGGAGAAGATGTGTCGAATACACCAACAATATAATCTCCTAGTTGTGCCGAACCGCTAGTGTTTAAACCCCGTCTAGCTACAACTTGACCACCAGATAAATAAATTTGGCCAGTACCATTAGGAGATATGTAAATTGATTTGTTACTTGCAGTAGTTATTGAACCACCCAAGTTGAATGATAGTTGGTTATAACCTAAACTACTGTATTCTATATTTGAAGAATCTGGGTCGGTTGAACTATGTATAAAAATAGTTGGGTGGGATGCTGCCGAATGGTCATGGTCTCTAAAAATGTTTGTACCTGTTGTAAAGATAATACTCTTTGAAGTGTTACCCAATCCCCAAATAACTGTGTTACTAGTAGCTTGGACTGTAGACCATCTAATATTAGAGTTTGAACTAGTTCCGAATACAGCTCCTACATCGTTATTAATTCTCATACCATTGTAATGGATAGAGATAGAATCAAAGTGTGTCGTGTCATTAAACTCGCAAGGTCCTGAAACAAAAAAGCTGCCCGGTACGCCACTAATTCTATTTGCTGTCCCAGTTCCAACTTTTAATAATCCTGTTCCTGTGTTCATAATCGCATCTGTACCATCATGTGTAGTGCTTACCCACTGATTGGTTGTGGAACCTGCGGAATGTACAAATAATGTCGGTGTAGTTGAAGCACTATGACCATAATCAAATGTACCAAAGTTAGCATCTGAGAAGATAATATTCTTAGAGTTTCTTGGTAATTGAGCTAAAACTGTTGGAGATGTCTGGTTAGTACTATAATCTAACATCATCCTACTACCAGTATTCATACCTATATACAAATATTTATCTGGCGCTATTACAGTATCACTATTAAACACGATTTGTGAACCTGTTGCCGCCTGCATATTTAAACTTCCAGCCTTTGATTGAACACCACCATCACCTGAAAAACTTAAACTGTTATAGCTTAATGCCGCGTAATCCGAAGTTGCTGTCCCATTTGTTGCAGTGAAACTCTGAGTAACCGTTGCGTCTACCATAGAAGCAGTACCTAATGAAGTTAATGCTCCATCAAAATAAGACATTCCATCAACTTCTAATTTACCTGAAACGAATAAATCATCATTAGCATTAAGAGTATGTGATGTAGAACCAGCGTCTCCTATTTGAGTAATACCTAAGCCATTAGGAACTATAGTTAAATTACCATTACTTGTTGAAGTTATTGAACCTCCAGCAGTAAATATGGCATTCCCTCCTATAGTGATATCGTCTGTGGAAATGTCACCAGTAACACCTAAATCTCCAGTAACAGTTTCGTCTACTGATATTGAAGCGCTACCGCTTACAGTTAGGTCCCCACCCACAGTTAAATCTGATGAGATTGTTAAGTCTTCTATTGCGAGAGTTCCGCTATCCATTGGTTCAATTCTAGTCATTTTTCCTCCAAACTACTTGGTACAAACTTTTCTGGTCTGACCAAGGATTCTTTTATTTTTTTATCTTCTGAAATATTACAATGTTCAATATGACTGTTAACTAACTTTGTTTTCCCCGGAACAAGTCTCAAAGGTAATTCTGATAATTTCTTGGAGCAAGTAGAAATGTACGAATCTTCAGCACTGTTAAAGTCTGTATAAAAACCACGCTCTTTAATTTTACCCTTAGTGTCTTTGTAAACAACGAGATATTTGGCAGGTAAGTAATCGCTGTCTTTAGCATCAACTAAGTTAGAACTACGAAATGGTGTGAATTCCATCTCTACTTTTCCATTACTATTTTCTCGTTCTCGGAATAACATCTTTAGCTCATTATTGGGACATACTTTATCCTCAATGTAAAGTTTGAATTATTCACTGCGTCTGTATTGATAACTTTGATATTTAACTTACTTTCACCATCTTCATTCTTGTAAGCAATGTATCTAATAGGTTGGTCAGATAAAGTCCCAGAGTTGTCAATATTCCTATAAATCCTATAATTGTCTGAAAAATCATTCTTCTCATAAAGTTCTACATCAAAGTCTGTAGAGTTTGTTGCAAAACACATTATATGAGATAATTGTGCTTTCTTAACAAAAGTATAACTAAATGTACCAGTAGCACCGGCACTAATAGTACCTGTCGTTTGTGTAAATGTGTCTGTTGGAAAAGCATAATCTGCTTCGGCTTGGTCGAGCCTAATTGTTTGACCATCATCCCTTAATACATATCCTGCCATTTTTTGTCTCCTATGATTTTGTGATTATGATGTTAAGCAATAAAAAAATAAAAAAGGGTGATGCTTATTTCACCTCTATTGGTTTCTTGGTCGAACTCCAACCAGTTGCCTTAAATGGTAATCCTACACCATACTCTTTCATCTGAGCAAGTGTCTCATTGGATAACTTCCCATTCTTCATTTTGAATCCTTTTATGGTTGGCATCTAGTTACTCCTAAGCGTATGGGTTCTTGACCAATATCCAAGCTACTGAGTTCGCATCTGATGCGTTAGAGCTTGTAATGGTAATCGTTCCTGTGCTACATACTCCTGCTAATACTCCCGCGTTAGAAGTACCAGTGTTGTTAGTTAGGAATACTATATCACCAGTAGCGGCACTTGCGTTAGCTACTGTTGCTGCACCAGAGGACAAAGCAACTGTTCCTGCAACCAAACTGTTATCAGTAATGTATAACGTATTATTAATAATAGTTGGTCCACTTAAAGATGCTGTACCTGAACTTCCAGTAGAGATTCCACCATTACCAATAATTAAACCAGTAGCAGTTAATCCGCTTACAGCAGCAACAGGCCCATTCAATGTCATTGTACCGTTTGCGCCCAAGGTTACATTATTGTTAAATGTCGCAGCAGCGCTATGTGTCATTGCACCTGAAATAGTAGATGGGCAAGAGATAGTTGCTGTGTTTGTACCAGAAGCTGTCAAAGCACCAGTAATTGTAGTAACGCCTGTAATTGAAGCAGTTCCATCAATGGTTAATGGTCCTGATATTGTAACAGTTCCATTCGCTCCTATAGATACATTATTACTTGCAGTCAATGCACCAGTAATAGTTGTAACTCCGGTAATTGAAGTTGCACCAGATATTGTATTTGCACCACTTAATGTGTTTGGTCCAGCCAAAGTGACAGTTCCTGTAGTTCCTACAGTAATACCTGCGCCTGTTTGGCAAGCTATTGTTGAATATGCTCTTAATGTGTCTGTGGTTGCAGCACATAAATCTACATTAGCATTTGCGTCTAATTTACCTGTTACGGTAAGTGTATCAGCACTAGCGTCACCAAATGTGAAGTTTCCATCAACATCTAGGTTTCTTGAGATGCTAACGTCTCTTGCAGTAACATCTCCGCTATGCCATCCGAATCTTGTGTTTGTCATTTTTGTGTTCCTCTCGAGTTTTACCCCCGCGTATTACCGCCAGAGTATAATTAAAATAAAAAAATAAGGGAAATTCCCTTAAGCGTCTGTTACCCAGATTTTTACGATTGCATCTGTGTAGAATACACTTGTAGCGTAGTTCATTGCTAAGATGATTCTAGTTTGTAAGTTACTTGGGTAATCGAATATCTTCAATGTAGGAGGTAATCCCCAAGCTAATGCACTAGCTTTCTTAGCTTTTAACAATAAACAAGTGTGTCCGATAACTGATGCTCCACCACCATCAGTGAATCTTGGTGTGTTGCTTGTTACAACAATTTTTGTACCTAAATATCTACCAATCTCACCATTCAAAACAATATCATTGTTTCCGTATTCAGAAGCGTTGACAAACTGAGAATCTTTCAAGAAAGCGTTCTCGTTTTCAGGCGCGATGAATAATACGAATGGTTCTTCAGGTGTGTTTAACCATGGGTTCTTGTAATCAGAACTGTCTCCTTCAGTAGAACCGCTCCAGTATTTTACTGTGGTACTCATCAATCTTGTTTTTGCGTTAGCAACCAAGTCTGTAGTCAATATGTCACCACTAGCTAATGTTGCCTTTGAGTAAGCATCTCCACCGAAGATTTCTTGAGCTCCTCTAGCACTTGATGTTGCGGTTGTTGCAGCAGCTAATGCAGCAGAAATTGCTTTATCAACTACGTCTGCAGCCCAGTAAGTCAACTCTTCTTTAGCAGCTCTTACTAAATCTACAGCGTTTGTTTGCATAGCATAGTCTGACAATCTAATTGAATAAGCGTGCTGTGATGGGCTTAATTCAAGTCCGTCCAAGTTATCCATTGTGGTTGCGGATACTTCTGTGTTCTCTGCTGTTTGGTCAGCAAATGTACCTGCGTTTGCTAAGTAAACTTTTCTGTAAGGAACTACTACATCTTTGTTTCCTTTTGGAACTTCTGTAGTATAAGATACTTGTACAAAGTATTGCATTTTCTTTGCACCATCTATAATGTCCCTTAACCATACGACTGGTTCTAATGCGTATACGGTACCGATGGAACTACCTCTTGTAGATGAGGAACCGGTATCAGCTAATTCTATAATTGTTTCTTTCATTTTTCATACCCCTTTTCTTTCCTTAGGAAAGATAACATTCCGTAGTCGGAATTCTTATGATTTTGAGCTGGAACTTCTTGGTTCTCAACTTGTGTCTGTGGAACTGCATTCTCTGGCACTTCCAATTTTTGTTGAAGTTCTAAAACTTTAGCTTCGGTAGATTTTAGCTTTTCAGAAAGTTCGGAATTCTCTTGCATCATTTTCTTTTTATCCATATCTTCTTCTGGAGTTTTGCATTTATTTTCCATTTCTGTTGGCTTTTCCTTTTCTTCTTCTTTAGGTTCTTCTTCCTTAGCCTTATTCTCAATGCTAGTTTCTTTTGGTCTAACATGACCTAAGATTTCTGAAAGCATTTGTCTAGTCTCAGATTCTGTCTTCAACAACCCTATTATTTCAGATAACATCTGTTTAATTTCATTGTCTTCAGCCATTTTCTTTTGTACCTCTCTGTACGAGTTTACTATCTCAGCAAATCCTGCCTCAGGATTAGTAGACTTAAAGTCTTTGATATATTCCTTGAAATCTCCGCTAAATAAATCTCTCATCTCTTCTTCAGTCATCTCTTGTCTTGGAGAACTGTCATTGTTCTCTACAGTCTCTTTGGAAATATCTGCCTGAACAGATTCGTTTGCTTGAGTAGAAGCGATATCTAAATTAATATTATCAGTCTTAACTTCTTGATTGTTAATGTAAGCAGTCTTAACTGCTGGATTGATTACAATGCTCATATTTCTGAATAAGAATTCTTGCATAACATTATCATCTGTAGCTTTACCTTCAACCTTTGGAGAAATACCAAATTTTGCACCATAATGTAATTTCATTGCAGTAGGTTTGTCAACTACAACTAAATCTCCACGGACTTCACCATCAGGAGAAATAACTGGGTTAATTACTTCACCAACCCATTCTAATGAATCTCTATCTTTGTGGTCTAAGAATAAACTACGAATTTCTTTATCATTCCAATCGGTACGCTCATACGCGCCCGCGATTGCATCTTTAGTATATAAATAATTGTTCCAGATTCCGGGAGACATTAGAACTTTATTCTTTACTATGTAAGGTACCTTAACTTCTTTTTCCAAATCCAAAGATTCAATGTCCGGCATACCATGGTCTAGAATGTATCCTTTACACTTAAATAGTTATCTAAGATTGTATTTAATCTGATAAAGATAAACTGTCTTCTTGTTACATCCAACTTCTTCAGCAATCTCGCCACGGTTACAACCTTGTAAAGTTAATTCAACAATTTTGTTTATCTGAGTTGTAGACAAGTTCCTAGATAATGATGGTACTTTCATTGAACACACCTCTTACCTCAAAATATAAATCCATTGTAGAACCATCAAGGTATTTGGAATTGAAACTTTTCACAACAGCACCACTGGAGTAAGGAAGCATAGAACAAGTATTAATCGCGTTTACTATATCTTCTTGGTTACTTACAACAATCGCATACAAATTCTTTACATCTACTGGTAAGTACTTAAGTCTGTTGATAATAGATTTCCGTTCTGCCCAAGATAACTTGCGAACATCTTTATTAAAATATAATACATCCAAAATGTATATCTTTGGAGTATGGTGAGTTAGTATCAATTGTGAGAGCATTATTTTTAGAATAGTCGAAGGAGTAGTTTCAATGGGATAATAAGGTTCCATTTTCAATACTGCATCAAAAATAAAATCTTTGTCTTTAAATTTTAAAAATTGGTTAGCAGTGTCTGGCATAGACATGGTTATATCTATTCCAGTAATAGTCTTAATCTTAACATCGTTACCTTTCTTGTGGATTACTACCCTAACTCCTTCAACTAATGGCTCGACACCATAGTTAACATTGAATGACTTCATCAATTAGCTTCCTCCATTCGGTCAACCAAGACTTTTTATCGTAATTAGCCTGAGCAAATGACCTTGGACTGAACTTCTCAAGGTTTTCTAGCACATATTTTATCCCATTCTCGAACCCTTGGACAGACTCTTCTACAACTAATCCAGCTTCAAATTCAGGTTTTTTATCCCAAAATAAGCCTGATTTTGTGGAAATAACCGGGACATTACAAGCCATAGACTCGATTGCTGTCAGGTTAAAACTTTCTATATGCGACGTGCAAATAGTTACATCTGCCATGTTATACATTAACTGCATGCAATCGTACTTGATATTATCAAACACGCTAACATTCGGTGATACAATCTTGTTTTTCTTGACATTATGCTTGAACACTAATACAAAATGCCACTCTGGGTGAGCTAATATCAAATCTCTTACCAGTTCGTAACCTTTAACCGGATGGAATGCACCGGACCATAAGATAACCGGTTTGTCTAAAGGAACTTTCAATTCTTCACGGATTTTATTCTTTTCCATAGGTATGAATAATTCTGTGTCACAAGCATGAGGCAAATATCTTATCTTGTCCTCGCCTTCAGGGTATATCTCTAAAACATAGTGTCTCATATATTCTGTTGGCACTACGATTAAATGACTTTTCCTAAATTGTTCTACTTGTAATAATGGATATGTAAATCCGAACTCAGTATAATTATTCTGGTCATATACACCTAGCTCAGTAAATCTATCAGCTAATGGTAGATATGGGTTTTGTGCTATTGTTATTAACTTGATTGCCTTCGGGAAATAAAAAGGAAAACAACAATCATTAGCAATAATCAGTTTAGGTAATGAACCGACTAACTCTGCCATCTTCAAATAATGTGCCATGATACCAGTCTTAGAGATTACTTGTAAATTTGTATAAGCCCCAAATGGTTGTTGGTTCAATTTCATTGCACAATAGTTTGGAGTGAAAGTTTCAATCTGGTCTGAAGGAAACAATCCAGATAGTAGTAAATTAATCCGCTCACAACCGCCAATTATCTCGCCAGCATCATAAAAGTTTGCTAGTAAATAGTCTTTCATTTATTCACCTATAATCCTAATGACTGCGTATGGTAGTCCATTACTTGTTTGCTTGCGTCTTGCTCTCCTGAAACTTTATCAACTAACTTTACCCATTGGTTCATAACATCTTCTTTCAGATAATTCTTTGTATGGTTGATTGCATTCTCAGAATATTGTTTGAACTCTGGTTTGTTTCTCTGGTCAAACATGATTAACATATCTTCAGTTAGTTCGCCCATGTTAATTAGAAACAAATCTGATAATGCTGGCATAGTCTCAATATACGCTGGAGTTACTGTCATCCCCGCCTTAGGAGTCTCTACCAACTCTTGGCCAGTAGTTGCTCTGAAAGTTAATTGAGGTATTCCACAAGCCATGGATTCTAAAATAGGTAATCCAAAAGATTCGCCACTAGAAGTCTGGACATTTACATCAGACATCCAATACATCTTTTTCATATACTCTGGCCCAAATGCTTGGTTAGAGTTATATTTCATCCCTCGACCATCCATCTCGTTAGTTGGCTCAGGTTTACCTAATTTGTCTAGCTTAAAGTTTACAAAGATTATATGGTTATCCAACCTATACATTTGTCTCATTAAGATTAGGTTCATACCTTCAGGTTCTATTGGGTCGGTAACTAGTACTATCCTAGCCTTTTCTTCAAACTCCTTATTCAAATCACAAGCTCGTCTGAAGGATTTAAACATTGCTGGATAATTCTTTTGGTTACCTTTATTTCTCATAACGGAAATAAACACAAAATTATCTTTATTCAACCCAAATCTTTCTCTAAACTCGTGCCTATTATCCGATTCTGTTGGAGGATAATATTCTTCAGGTGAGATAAAGTGAGGGATATATTCTACTGTGGGATAACCAGTCTTAATCAATAAATCAGTCCCCCATTGGCTTGGGACTACCAAAACCTTAGCTCTAGAAATCTTATTTACCATAAACGGAGATATCGGACTAGCATTTACTGTTACATGCGCTATCCAAGTTAAGTCTTTGAACTTTTCAACTACCCTAGGAATATGAGCTACACAATCCATCCACAAATCCATTCCAGTTAGTAAGATGTCTATGTTACAAATTCTCAAATAATCTTCTAGTACATCACTAGTCCAAGGGTCGTACCTTAGTCCCAGTCTCTGGATACCATCATTATCAATATGGCTAATACCTATATCTTGCATGCCAAAGTAATAGACATTGTATCCGGATTTCTTCAGAGCTCGTGCTACCTCTGAGAATATGACTGCGTACCCAAACCTAGTATTTATAGAGTTACTAAGTATCAAAATGTTCTTTTTTCGTTCCATTCTCTTCGTCCTCTTCTATCAAAAAATGGTCTCAACTAATTCCCGAACATTCTTAAACCTCTTTGCAGGGGTCATAAGTTTTACAGTTTTCATTGGTTCTATTTTTGATTTTGAGTTGTCTTGAAGTGTTTGGATATTGTCGTAATAAAAACCATCAGAGTAAGCTCTTTCATCTATCTTAATCTTTCTGGGTTCTGAATAAATATCGACTAAATCGAAATCGTAGATAAAAAAATATTCTTTGTTACCATAAAATAATTCTAACTCTAATGGGTCTAAGGATAATTCTTCGATATGGTTTAATAGTACTTCCGTGTACGATACCTTTTGCGCATGACCTAACTTTAAAATACCATAACAGAAATCATTGTCAATCAGGTAATACAGCTGGCCGGATTTAGTAAAATATTCTCGCGTGAAAAGCATCAACCTCTTTTTCCCACAGGCTATCTTACTAGCATGAACATCTTTGAGAGCAGACTTAGTATTAATCAACCTCTCTGTAATCTGGCTAGACCCAGACTTACTGTTTTCCTGTTTCAGGTACTCTGGTCCTATCGATTTCATATTTTCTCGTACTTGTAAATTTTCTCTAATACTCTTGGCATGTCTAAGACTACACCAGCCTTCTGATAATCTTTCAGTCTTCTGGCGAAATCGTCTTCGACTGTTAATCCAATATCATCCCAGACTATTGTTGGCACCTCAACCTTGAGTTTTCCTTGTGCGTCAACGAATGCGGGATTGGACTTTAACAATGGTTTGAATAATTTCCTGCGTATTTCTTCAGTCACAGTCTTGATTATATCTTTTAATGTCAGAACATACAAATAAGATTGAACTTCTAAAGTAGACCTGTCAGTATTTGTACCTAACCCTGTTGCAAATGGCATAGGGATACCCATACCAGTAACCTGTTGTTCGGTAAAATAGTTCAAATCTTCTCTAATATCTTCGATTCCCTTAGGTTCTAATAACTGAATCTCGTTAAAATACTCGGTTACAACGCTGCTTTTATAGTCCATAGCTTCTAAAATCTTCAATAATTTGTTAGCAGCAGCAGGAGTTGGAGGGTGTTTTTCGTCACCAACTTTACCAACTTTGACTGGAAAACCGACTCTATAGACTGAATTGGCCATAGCTTCTTCCATATTTAGCTTTCGTAATGAAGATTTATATGTAGGTTCAACTAATCCAATAGGATAAAACTTGTCTCCAGCAGAATATAATTTGATTAGGCCTATCTTGTAAGTAGGAAAGAACAATTGATTTGGTGATAGACTTACTCCCTTAGGTGTTGGATATTTTTTTAAGTAAGTAGGAATGTATGCAGAGTATTCTAAACATTGGACGAATCCAACAGGATTACCATAAACATCTAATACAACCTTGCCTTCAGAATCTTTAGCATAATCCATAGTATCTGTATCTATCTTCTGCCAGTCCATGATTATATTACCACGAGTGTTCCAAATAATCTCGTTCCAATCCCAACCATAAAGTATAGTGTTATGGAAAGTCATCCCGAGGAACTCTTCCCAACCGATGTCTGAACCAGACTTGCCGAGATTAGAAATAAATCTTTTAACATACTCAACAGCAGATGCATCAGTTCCTTCAATTCTATTATCTCTGTTCATGATAGTCTGACGCATTTTGTTCACACCATTAAATGCAATCCTATCATGCAAATAACATGCGGTCAATTCTTTTTGTGAAGCTCTTGGCATCTTTGGTGTTTGATTTTGTGAAGTAATAGTCACACCTTTCTCTTCTTGCGAAACAGAAATGTCTTCTTGTTTAGTTAATTCTTGAATCTGGTTGAAACCTAATAAATCTGAAAAGGTCTTCATGCTTTATTACTCCTGAAAGATTTAATCCATGTGGGTAATTCAAATCTAACCAAGTATGCAAATAATCCTAATGAGAGTACGCGCAACAAAGTAATGTGTATCCCAAAGAATCCTCTGAGGATAATGTTCATAATTAATCCTGCTCCGAAAATAAATAGTAAATTTACAGCAAGCTCTTTAACAATGGGTTTGCTTAAAAATGTTTTTAGTTTTGTGTTGAACTCTACGAGTTTTGTCTTGATTGTTGTTAAGAATTTATTTATCTTGTGCTTGGTCTTTGGATTCATACTTATCACCACTTTCAGTGTTACTTAGGTACAACAACTATTTAAATCTTTTTATTCAGATTGGCCAACCATCACTGTCACCATCAGCATAGTCTACATAATCTTTTGCGGCATTTACTGCAATAGCTAAAGCAATAACCGCATCATCATGGTCAGCACTACAATCAAATGAATACATACCACTAGGAGTTTTTGTCTCCTTGAATGAGAACATCTCGCTAATCAATCTCTCTATTATGTTCCAAGTCTTTTCATCTGCCCTATTATAAGGTATACTTATCTTTCGTTGGTTGATATAAGTCACTAGAGACATTAACATAGACCTACGATTTGCAGCTTGGAATGTCTGACCTACCACTGGAAGGCCTGCAGAGATTAATCGTTCCATAATAGCCGCACCAATACCACTCTCATCTACACTAATTACTTCCAAATTAGGATAACTCTTAGCCATAGATACTAGCCTTCTGACCTTTTCTTCGATTGGAACGCCTCTATCCCTATAACCATCTAAGATATAAATATGAGTTCCAACCTTTTTTATCACCCAATAAACGTCATAGTCTGCTCTATCTCCAGTACTAATAGCAAAATCCGCGCCAATTACTACGATTCCATCATCAGATTTGACCTTTCCAAGAGAAGAGTTGGGGTCTACACATGACATTACATCCTCTGGAGCAAAGATTCCATTCTCTATCATAGCCTTTGGATTACACATATACTCTCTTTCGAACCTAGCTTTACCCAGTTCTCTACGTAATTTTTCTACTTTATCCTTGGCAAAAGCCTCTGGCCAAGTAGGGTTGCCTTGTTCATCAAGCACTGCATACGTTTTACCTATGTATTCTTCGTTCTTTTGTAGTTCCTGCATTAAATCTGATGGGTCCTCTGGAGTAGATATTGCCACGACAGTACCATTCTTTCTAGCTACCCTTGTTACAACAAACCTGTACCAGATATCTTTATCTTCATAAGAAGCAACCTCATCACCCAATAAATAGTTTACATGGATACCTTTGATAGAATCATTGTAAGGTCTGACATAAAACTTTCTACCGCCACTAAGTTCGATATGAGCATCATTAACACTTCTACTAAACCATCTCCTACCAGCACGTTTATTCTCTGGAACCATTTGCATTAATAGTTCGTTATCTTCAATCACACTTGCAATAGTCTCAAGATGAATCAATGCCTGAGCCATAGTCTTGGATACGATTACTACCTGAAACTTAGGATTATGGTACAATAACCAAAGAGGATAAATTACACCCAGCGTGTAAGATTTCCCTGAGCCTGTAAAACTCTGGATAGCAAGCCTCTTATTCTTTCTAACCAAATCAAACCATTCTTTGTGGTAAGGTTTAACTTCAGCACCGACTACTTTCTCAGCCCAGAATGTAATGCTAGAAGCACAAGCTATAGAAAACTCAATATCACTCATATTCCCTTTCATTTCTTTTATTGTTCTCATCGTCCTGTGATTAGTTTCTTTGCACGTTCATATAACCCTACGTCTACTAGTTTTTTCTTGTTAACTTTGTCAATAAAATTAGAACCACATTTCTGGCAATGGAGATATTCGAAACCCATAGTTACTTGTACACATTCGTACATCTCACATTCTCCACAATCCGGGCAGACATGTAATCCAATCATTTGTTTAATGCTGCGAATATTTCTTCGCGAATGTTTTGGTTGTTCCTGAACAGAGCATGTATCTTCTCGTTAGTTGTCTGGTGAGGATGACGTCTGTATCTAGAAGTAATCTTGTCAGCTTTGATGAACTTAACTTTGTTCACTAACGCGGTCTTTAGTATGTGATGAAGGTCTTCTCCAAGTTTATACTTCTCGCTGAAATTGTTAGCGCGCCAAGTGTCGATATCGGAAAATATTGTACCATACATTACAAACATATCATTCCTGTTCGCGTAGTTAAGTACAGCTATCCTGAAGTCGGAATCATCTTCGAATACCGGTGCAGTAAATACACCCAATATGTTTCCATTTGGGTCGATATTATAATAGTCTGCGTACACGAAACAACCAACCTTGTAAGCTCGAAGCCAAATGTCTACAGCATCAGGTTCTAATAAATCATCATCACTACAAAAAGCAAGGAATAGTCCGGAGGCATTGTCTACCAAAGTCTTCCGACCAAACCCGATACCCTTTCTCTCTGGTTCGATTATTAATCTAACCCTTGGATTAAATTGGTATTTGAAGTTTAGTGAAGCTAGTTCGTCTTCAGAAACTCCGTCACAGAAAACTAACACTTCAGTATTCTTATAAGTCTGATTCAGGCAACTGTCTATTGATTGAAATAAATAATCGTTTACTCTACAAGTAGGTATGCCTATCGTGACTAGTGCTTGCTCTTCCATGTTACACCTATAAGAACTCTTTATGTTTAAGTTCTGATACCAACGATTCTAATAACTTGTTGTAGTTAGTGTAATAACATTTGACACATTTGTTCCCAGCAGCCATAGGGTTCCTAGAGCTAAGCAAATCATAATTACGCCAGTGGCCTAAGCTTAGTTCCTGAGGTAAATCTCTGCTCGGTGTCTCAAACGCGTACTGGACTCCGCAGCATGCGTACATTACTCCATCTGGGCCTATTAATGGTTTCAAAAATGCAATCCTACAATCCATACCTCTCTCGTAATCTTTACGTTCTTGGTAGATTACACGACTATCACTGACACCGTTATCTTTCAAATATGCCTTGATAGGTTTGAAATCAATATTTTGTGGTTCGAACAAATCCGCTACAAGTCGTACATGAGTGAAATTAAACTCGTTAGCAAACTTAACTACCCTAGCAATCTCTTCCAAGTTAGGTTTCTTGGTCACAACATGACTGAACGCCCAGTCTACATCAGGCATACTCTCCACTGCAGTAGCAAGTCTATCAACATAAGGTTCTTGGAATGACCTGTGGTCACCATTAGAAATCCTGAACCAAGTTAATTTATTTCCAACTTTAGGATTTAATTTCTGGATTGCCAGTCCGTTAGATACCAGACCTACTTGGATTCCCCTAGAAGTATATGCTTCAATCAATTCGTTGATATGCGGATAAATCAAAGGTTCACCACCACCAGTAATAGTAACTGCTTTGGTCCCAAGAGTTGCAAAGTAATCAATCATCTCCACAGCTTCTTCTATGTCCATCTCTAATGTCTTGTCTCGTTCACTACAACTACAGAATGGACAATTCATATTACAATGGTTTGTTGGAATATGCTGGATATGTATTGGAGGAATGATTCCTTTTTTTGTTAGTTTGATTACGTCTTCGTCTAAGACAACTTTGATTGGAAAGTTATCTGCAGCCGTGAAAGAATTTCGTCTATCTACATCTTTTGTCATCTTTTCAACCTCTTCAAAATAATTATACTTAGTATATTCATTATCTTATATAAACCTTTCTAAAAAATTATTTTAGTGCCTTACCCTCTGGTCTGAGAGTAAGGACTTAATGTCGCGCAACGATTATTTATATTTGTTAAATATTCTGTCTGTCAAACAGGATACCTGCTCCGCTAAGTGTAATCTTAATATAGCCCTAACTATTATTTAAATGTTTCTAAAAAAATGTCGCAGGAAAAGAGGATAGTCTAAAACCTGCGGTGCTTGCCGGGCCAGTAAGACTGGAAGGTGATTAACCCTAATGAACGTTTAGAATTATTTGCCCATTTTAAAAATAAAAAGAATTACTAATATTTAAACCTATCCCATGTAGTTGTCAGCTCTTGGTTTCTCTTTCTTTGGCGGCTCACCTTTAAACATAGTCTCGACTTTGTTAATCAAATCCATTTTAATCATCTCTTGGTGAGTCTGCCAAATATTATCTGCTTGGTATAATAGATGATGTAACTGCTGTCTGTCCCTATACAAGAAATGAATATCATTATTGTACAAGAACGCTACAGCTGTTATACCTATCTTATCTAACTGCACATGTAACTTAGCCCAATCATCTTGTTTCTTTGGCATTAGACAACTCCAGTTATTATTGTAGACCCAGCGTAACATTCTGAGTTATATAATATAAAGTCATTATGATAACTTATTGTTACTGGAACTTTGTTCCTTGCTGCAATCTCTAATCTCGTTTTTAGTTCTGGGTCGTTCACACAATAAATATCTTCTTGTGAGCTCTCAAGGTCTGTCTTGAAATAAACCAATGTGTCCGAATAAATCATCCCTTCATTTCTTTCAACGGCTGTTACATAGCCTGTATGTTGTCCGTCAGTTACTCCAAAGCTGTGCATAAATAAACCCATCCCAAAGACACCAACAAAGACACATAGTATGCCTATAAATATTAAGCCGACTATATCTTCTATTTCCATTTTTTCCTCCTTTCCCAATCTATTCCTGCTATGACTCCCAAAAAGAATACTAGGAGTATACCAATGAACTTAATTATATCCTCTATCATATATCTTACCTTCATTACCGTTTTCAACCAATTGGTTGATTTTCTTAAACTACTTGGTTAACAAATCATCAAGCATGCGTCTGGTCCTAACCAGTTCCTCAGAGTCTCTCAATAAGATATTGATAGCTACCTCTGGTACTGGGTTAACTCTGTTCAGTCTCTCTAATGTACTCTTTTTGATGGTTATTCGTTGTGTATCCATATTTCCTCCATATCATTTGTATTCTGTAGCATATACTTAATTGCTAATTCGTTTGAATTTAATGGTTATAACCTTTAATTCCTGTGTTTAACTTTCATATTTACCTGTGTTCTGTAGTATATATTTTTTTGCTAATTCTGTGTTATACTGCATTTATACCTTCTAATTCTCAATTCTACGAGATTTGTTAGCCTCGGCCTGTAACTTGTCCCTCATGTTCATAACATAATCTAACAGCTCTCTGTCTTGATAGTTCTCTACCTTACAGATTATCTTGTTAAGGATTCTAATAGTCCTGTCTGCCATAGGGATATCTTCTCTTTTCATTTTACTTAGTCTATATTCACTGTATAGGGTTCTTCAGGATATAACTCTGGTTCGTGGAATATGAATACTCTATCCTTGCCAAACTTGTGAATTAGCTCATTAGCATAATTCTCAGCATCTTCAACTGTTTTGAATACTGCAAATGTTGCACAGCTCATTTCCTCACCCCCTCGCCTTTCTTTAATATATCTAATAACTCTGGATTAGCGTCTTTCTCATCAATTATCTCAAACTCCTTTTTTAGTAAATTAATCTCTGTTTCCAACTGTTTAATCTTTTGATATGCCAAAGTTAATTCTTTTAGATTTGCTGAATATTGTTGATACATCTTGTTATGGCTTATTTCCAACTGCTTAATCCTGTCCTGCTGTGCCTGTAATAATTTTTTAATTAACTCAAAATTTATACTTAAATGTTTTTTTGAAAGTAACTCACATTTGTTTGTTTTTAAGAAATCAATAATACTATTTATATTATCAATTTCGTCTTCAACTTCCCTGTCAAGTTCGTCACTTTTCATTTTAGATACCTCTTGATTTCTTTATATTTGTATAAGCCATATTTATTTCAGACATTTTGTTACCAAATTCTTTTTTAGCTTCTTCGGATAATGCCATATCTGGATGGTATGTCTTTGCTAATGTCTTAAATCTTTTCTCTACTTCATCATTACTTGCAAGACTATTTATTCCTAAAATCATATAATCTTTCTCTGAAACTGAATCTTGCATAGGTTTTGCTTCTTGAAATTCCGAATAGTTAGGTAATTCCAAATAAGCAATCATAGATTTTTCAAAGTCTTCTATTCCCATCAAATGAGACCTAACTTTATATTCCATTACTCTTGCAATGGCAAACATATTTAATCTGCAATTTCGTTGTCTTTTTGAAATAAATTGATAATCTTTTCCATTAAATTTAAACTTTACAGATGCTACATTTGTTGGTGCATCATATCTTAAATCAATTAACATTCCAGAGATTTTTATTTTGCCTAACCATTCTCTAATTTCACTCATTGCATTAGTGATTGGTTTACTTGTGTTTAATTGCCCTATTTGTCCCATTTATTCCTCCTTTAAATCCTTCTAACCAAGCTTTTCTTGGTGTCATTTTGTCTATTAATTTTGAATAATTTGAATCAATATATCCTTTTGGGGTTTTTTTCAATAGTTTCAACTCTACTAAATTATTTAACACATCTTCAACTTCCCTGTCAAGTTCTTCTGGTGTCATCTTACCTTCCCCTTTGCACATACAATTTCTGCAATAATAATCTTTCAACCAAGTTTTGGCTAATACCTTGTGTGGTATGAAAACAACCTGTTCTTCATAACAATTCATACATCTTGCAACATATTTGTATTTGGTTTTCATTTTACTTTCTTCACCCCTACAAAACGCCCAAAGTTAAGGTAGTTGACGCCAACGACATCGTAGTAGAAGTTGCCAAACGCCAAGGGGCGACCAAACTTCCATTTATCTGTTACATAATCCATCAGTTCTTTCTTCGTTAAATCTTTCACAACGAACTTATTGTTCTTGATATACCCAAAGGTTCTACTATCAAAGTATTTATTTTTGTCAATCTTCCCTTCTTTCTTGAACTTCAAAACTTCGTTCAAAGTCAAGATAGTATATCCTTCGTCTAACGCTTTCTTGATACAATTCTTCATAGTATCATTTTTAAATATTTTGATTTCTGTTTTCATTTCCTCTCTCCTGAGCTTTGCTCTATGTAATCTCTGACTTTTTGAACTTCATTATTTCTCAATACTTCTTTGTAAAACTTACTTGTAGAAATTACTAATTCAATAGTTCTTAAATACTTCAATGCTTCTTCTTTGCTGATGCTCATTTGTTAAACCTCTGGTTCTAATACCATTATTTTTATTAATTCTTCTGACAAAGACTTCTTTAACTCACGTAACTTCTTTCTAGCTTTATCAAAGTCATCTCCTATTGCTTCCTCTTCTTCTTTAGAGAATACTATTGTGCAATGTGCGACTAACGGCTCGTTTATTTTCTGCGTTACCGAATCTATATAGCATTTCATTTTCTAAACCTCCATTTAATCTCATCATAAATGTCAATTATTTCTCTGATGATTAATCCTATAACTAAGATTAACAGAGAACATAATAAACATATAACTAGAATAGCTATTGTAATGGTAAATATATTTACTTCTATCATTCTAACTCACTCTCCTCTATTCCAAAGAAATGTTTAATGAAGTCGATAGTCATACCCTTTCCATATTCTCTTACTTCTTCAGGTATTGCTTCCGGCAATTTCATATCTTCATACTCTTTAATCCATTTGATTGCTTCTTGTCGTAAATCTTCTTTAAAGAATGATGTTTGATTTAAACAAACAGCATTATTTGGAATATTAAACCGTGTCCGACTATCTTCATATAAATCTTTCAATGTTTTTAGTTCAGTCTTTTTATTTATGTTATCCTGCTCATCAGGATAATATATATCTCCAATCGCTTTTGGAAATGGATGTTCTTTCATTTTAACACCTCTGCATTCAGACGCTTGACTTTAAACATTCCGCCACAAGTCTCACAGTAGTAATTGTAGTAAGTAGCTATACCGTTCAATGAAGGTAACTTGGTACCTTCCAACATAATCTCGCCACACTCTGGACATTTCAGTTGTTTCATTTTTGTTCCTTTCGTTTGAAATAAATGTTAACCTGACCTTGCGTCAAATAGGTAAGTGTTATGTCATCCATTTCCCAACCATCTAATTCAAATGCCTTCAACGCATTGATTAGTTTGTAAACACTTTCGAAATCTGATTGTTTCATTTTCCATCAATTGCCATCACTGATAATCGGTATTTGACCAACTCTACTATTCCTACCGCTTGGACAGAATCATCAGTAGATTCCAGTACTATCATAGCTATCTTGTTGGCTAGTATGTTCGCATCCTCTGAAGTTTCTATCCTTTTCATTTTGGACCTGCCAGCCTAACCATTAGTTGGCCATATAATACCAAAGCTATTATTTGTTCGTTACCCTTGTATTTCTTGGTAATGTAATCTATACTCTTACTATGCGTATCAAAAGCTACGATACAGTTCAACAACTCTTTTCTCATCTCGTTAAACTTATCATCAGGGATACCATAATAACTGCTCAGGGTACCAGTGTACTTTTCGTCTGACTGTTTTGTTTGTTTTGCTTTCATTCTTGCTCCTCGTTTTTTTATTTGGAGATTTACAAGGTGTTTCGGTTTTGTTGGGTTGACCTCTAGCCGCCAGCCCATCCGATATCTTCGCTGTGTTGAAGACTGCAGACACCTCCACTCCGAGGGTTGTAAAACATTACTAGTTTAAATACCTTTGCCTTTTTCTGGTTAGGATTGGTTATTCTGGGATACAAAAATTAATTAATCAGACAGTACTCAGAATGAGGATGAGATACTATTCCAAGGTCACAAAGAAACAAGCGTTCAGAGTGTGGAATAATTGGAAGAGGCATCATCGGAATGAATATATCTTTCTTAAGACAGAATGTTCCGAATGCAAAAGCAGGGATAACTTGGATATACACCATAAAGATTATAACAAACTTAACAATGCTAAAGAGAACTTGGTTTGTCTTTGTTCAAAATGTCACAATAATATCCATATTCAAGCACAAGTTAGGTATGTCCCAGAACCAAAGATTATAGAACCGGAAGAAGAACCAGATACTTATTTTAATAGATGGGTTAAAAGGAGAAGGGAAAGGTTAGCAGCCGAAGCTACCAATGATAGCCGCACCGGCGACTGAGGTGCTCCGCGTCGCGCGCGGTATACAATAAGAAAGGTTATAGAACAAAGAGAGACTATAAGCAAACAGGCGTTATACTTATAGATAGAAACAAAAAGGCAAACGCGTTTAAGACCTCTCGGCCACATTCAGCTATTTACATAAAATGAATAACAAAATGAATAAAGGGTTCCTCAAAGCGTGCGCCGGCCACAGGTACGTGACTTACCCTCTCCCTCCTTTTTTCCTCGTTAAAAAAGAATGCTTTTTTATCAACTAATTGGTTGATTTTTGTTCAACTGATTGGTTGTATTTGTTTATTTTTTATTATGTTCTACACTATATACAAATATGCTAATTCCTGCTTATAATGGTGTTATAAGCTCTAAAAACGTATATACAACACAACAAACCCAGCTTATTGTATCCTTACTAATTTTATGCTTATAATCTGTAAAAAGTTACAACCAAATGGTTTAAAAAATATAAACTATATAGTAGAAAATAGCAAGGAAAAGATATATAAATAAGAATACCAATAAGATTATACATAAGATAACTAACAAAAAGAAAGAGGTTAAGGATATGAACACACAACAAAAAAACAAGGATAGAAACTTAATAAGTCTTTCCATTATAAGAGACTTAACAAGTGAGGTATTACAGGCATTACCTACGGAGTGTAGAAGATGAGACATTACAAGATAGCAATAGAGACACCGCACGGGATAGGGATAATTATTAATCCTATAACGAAGAAAGACTTAACATTTACAACACAAGAGGATATATTACTCTATATGGAGAATTCACTTATAGAATACGAGGTAATAAGGGTTTAAGATAAACCCTGCTCTTCAATCGCCAGAGAGGGCTTATACTCACAAAACGGGTTAAACACCCGTTTATTTATGAGATGATAGGTAAGGGTTAAAGTAGAGGTATAACACCGAAACGTATAATCAAGATATACAACGAAATAACCAAACCCGACAAGTCCCGAAGTACGTGTAGGGATTTCATATTACAATAAGATAAACAACGAAAACCTTTAAGCTTAAAGGTATAAAAAAACAAACAGAAAAAGAATAAAGGGTTTAATTGAATTCCTTAAAAATTCAATAGGAAAAACAAAAAATGAAAACCTATGAATTTATAGAATTGGGTTTTATGCCAAACCCTGAAATAGATTTTGTAAAATCTCAAAAAATAGTAGTTAAAGAGATTAAAAATAAACAAATTGCTGAAAGTTTAAAAAACACTTTAAATATTTTAGGGTTAAAGTTTAAAAAATTAAGTATTTACAACCCCAACACATATAATTATTCTACTGACAGCATAGATTTAACTATCTATAATAGTATAAATAAACAAAAACTTAAAAAAGCTATTTTAAAGTATTCAGAAGAGATAAATAAAGAACTTCAAAAAAACAAAAGTTATGATGGTTATATAGCTTTAAGCCCTAAAAATATAAATGAAGAATTGGAAAACTTAAACACTAAAAAAGGATATAGTGTTAATTGTTTAGTTTTATTTGCTTTAATAAATTGTTTAAATCCAAATATTATACAGCAAATAAAAGATATAATAACCGATAGTATTAGAGAATATGAAAGCGAGGAACTTTAAAAAATGAAAACATTCCAAATAAGTTTTATTTTTAGTGAGGTAGTCAGAGAAATAGAGGCAAACACAGAAGAAGAGGTTATAATTAAAGCCGAACAACTTCTCCATAATGAAGAAGACAGCTTAAAAAAAGAAACGGGTGTTTATAATATTGAGGTGTTAAAATGATAACAAACACAGAAATAAACCTTAAAGGCGAGAACTACATTTTTACTATTGATTACTCTTTAAGAGAGTTAAGGATAGTAAATATAAAAAATCAAGAAATAAAGTTTATACCTTTAAGTAATGATGATTTAGATGGATTAGAATATTTAAAGGCGAATGATGAAGACACCTTTAAAGAATGTCTTCAAGATTATGATTATTAATGGTTAATTGGGTTTTCCTTTAAAACCCAATAGGAACAAAACAAAATGGAAACAAACACAAAAGAAAGGATTAAAAGGTTTTGTGATAGTGCTTTAATCACAAAAGAAAGAGAAGACAAAACCAAATTTAAAGTATTTAATGAAGACACAGAGTTTAAACCTTATTGGGAGAGAATAGAAAATATCCTTTATAGTAGAGGTTTTGAGATTGAAGATTTTTATTATAGAGTTCTTGATGATGCTTTAAGTAATATCGGTTATTATCTTCAAAGTAACGAAGGGGATTTAGAAAATTTTGAAGTTTTGGAATACGCAGAGGCAGATATTTACAACGGCGATTTATTGGCGTGGTTGTCGGAAGATTTAGGAAATTCTGATTATGTAGAAGATGTTTTAAACGAAATTGGCGATTTCAATAAATCTAAATTAAGCTTTTTTGAACTTCTCCAACACGCACAGACAAGGCACAAAGAAGAAATTTATTATATAGCGTTGGAAGTAGTAAAAGACTTAATAGAAACTTTTGAAACAGAAGAAGAAGACAGAAACACAGAGGAAGAGGTTACAAAATGAAAACTAAAAAAAGAACTCTGTGTTTAAGTTGTAAAACTAAATACGACAAAGAAAGATTTTTGTTTGATTATTGCCCTATTTGTAAAGGAAAAAATCTCAAAGAGGTTGTTTAAAATGCAGACTAAAAAGGATTTTAAAAATATAGGAACTATCCTAAAAGACACAAGAGCCAACGAAGACATAATTAAAGCGTTTATCTCTTATTTTAAACGGGAGAATGGAAACTTTAACGGAAAGAGATTTTTAAAGTTGGTTGGAAGAGAGGATTTAATCTCTTCTTCTGAAAAGGTTAATGAGGAATACCTTTAAAACCTCATAGGATAAGAACAAAATGCAAGAAAAAACAATAGTTAGGGAAGAAAAGGTTTATACCTTTAATCAAGAAGAAAAGGAAGAGATTTTAAGGCGAATTGTAACTAAAAGGCAGAGTGATTTAAGCTATTATTGGGATTATAACGATAGATTAAGCGAAGAACAAGTTTTAAAGTATATTAAAGGCGAATTAGAAGATATTGATATTATTGAAACAGACTACGAAATGAAAATTATTGAAGATATTCTTCAAGAAGAATTAACAGCAGAAGAAAAGACAGATAACGAACTACAATATTATTTGTGTGATGAAATGAGAATTCTTTTTGATATGAATTTTCAAGGATTATTAAATAATAGTAGAATAAGATTGAGGATAGAACTTAAATCAAATGAAGATATGATAACTATTTCTCAATATAAGTATTCTGAATGTTATAAAGAACTTAAAAAGTTGCTGAAAGGGAATATCAAACTGAAAGAATTGAAAAACGAATTATTAAATATGATGGGTAGTGAATACGGAGAATTTGTATTCTTCTGGGAAGTTAGAGGGAGTGAGATAGAAACTTTAAGAAACGAATATGAGAAAGGATATATCACTATTCCTAAAAATTGCGGTTGTGGAATATTTAATTTTTGGGTTGGTGCGGGAAGTCTCATAGATTTGAGAACAAGAGCAGAGATTAAACTTAACCTAAAAGATTGGAGTAACAGCGATAAAAAGTATTTCTCTGTTGCTGTGAAAGGAGATAAATTAAGCAAATATGGAATTCAAGAAACCTACAACTTAACTTATGAATGTTGGAGAGTGAATTAAGATGAATAAAGAATATTGGGTTTTAAGGCATAGTTGGAACAGAAAGACAGGTAGAAGAGATAAAACCGAGATTGTCTTTAAAGCGATTGACACTTCAATTAAAGAAGTTATGAAACAAGTTGAGAAACTGAAAACCGATAAGTGCGATTATACTATCTGTAAAGCAGAGAGGTGGGTAAGTTGAAAGAAATAATCAAAATGGGAGTATATTCCAAAGAAACTAATGAGTTGGTTGATTTTGGAGAGTATAATTCAGTTAAAGACGCAAGAAAAGATTTCATTAATTGGGATAAACCAAGAGGAAGATATGCAGTTTTAGATAACGGGACAAGGTGGGACTAAAATGAGCAGTTGCACGATTGGAGTTGTGAAAGATAACAGGTTTTACCTTGTTATTGAACATTACTCATATTTAAAGGCGATTTTTAATGATGAGCAGAGTTACATCAAAGAAAGTAACCCGCAAAATGTTAGAGGTTGTCTCAATAGTTACCCTTATGAGAGTAACACCAGTGACACAGGGTTTATTCCAGCAGTAATAATCAATTTTGATGATAAGGTTGTAATAGACACCGATTATAATTGGTTTATTGGAATGGAAGAACTGACACCGAAAGGGTGGAAATACCAACACAAAGGAGTAAGGTAAATGAAACTACAAACTAAAAAGCATTTAATCAAAGCACTTGACAAAGTTGTAGAACTTAAACTTGCACAGGTAACAGAAATCAAACTTGTTATCTTTCTGTTGAAGAATGATAGTAGTTTAAGCATTAAGGAAATGAGAGAAATTACAAGAAAACTTATCATCAAACTTGGTTATGAAGAACTAATTTTAAGGGGAGATAACGGAACTTGGGAATGAACACAGAAGACAAACACAGGGAGTTCTTTAACGAACGAAAACGAATGTTAAAGGCGTATAACTCGCTCATCTTGGAGAGGGTTAAAACTAACAAAAAGATAAGAATGATACAAGAGGATTTAGAAAACCTTGACAAAGTATTATTCTTGGGAGACTAAACAAATGCAAACATTAAAGGCACAAGATTTAACCCGACTTTTTGCAAATAAGACAGGTTGTAATTGTCAAGAGTTAGGTTGCCCGTGTAATACTTGTTTTCATAGTATTGAACACGTGGATTTTAGACATATCTGTTGGTTAATCGTGTTAGGATTGAGAGGCGATTATGATAGAAAAGAAATTATACCAGCAATTGAAGAAGAATTACGTTGTAGGAGACTATAATGGGACTTGATATGTATTTATATGGAAAAAGGTATTTATGGAAATACCCAGAAGAACACCCAGATAACAAGATATCTAACGATATCCAACAGATGTTTCCAGAGATTAAAGGCACAGATAAGAGAGTGCAGTATGTAGAGATTGCAGTCGGAGATTGGAGAAAAGCGAATGCTATTCACAAATGGTTTGTGGATAATGTGCAAGAGGGTAACGATAATTGTCGGGACTACGGAGTAAGCCGAGAAGATTTGCAAAAGCTTTTAGAACTCTGTAAAAAAGTTGTGAAGATTGCAAAAACCAAAGAGGGTAAGGTTGCAAATGGATACACTATCGGTAAGAAAGGAGAGAAAGTCTATCAATATGAGAAAGGATTGACTATAACCAATAAAAAAGCTGTTGCTAAATTGTTACCGACACAGGAAGGTTTCTTCTTCGGGAATACAGACTACGATAGGTATTACCTTGAAAATGTGAAGAACACCATATCTATCATAGAAGAATGCTTGAAGTTACCAGATGAATGGGATTTTGAGTATGGGAGTAGTTGGTAAAATGGGGTATTACAGCAGTATGAGTGGAGACTTGAAGATTAAAAAAGATAAAATCCAAGAGTTCAAAGACGCAGTATTAAAACTCCAACAGGATACCAAACAGGAGACACCCAAACAAGATTTCGTTTGGTTTTTCTTCGGTGAAGAGAACGATAGCGAATGGAATGTTGATGAGAATGGTTGGCTTGAATGGGAAGACTACTATCAAAAATGGTATGAGAGTGATGATTTTGCAAAGTTCATCAAAGAATATGTTGAAGAATGTGAAGTTCATTTCGTTGGAGAAGACGGAGAACGTTGGGGTTACACTTTTGACGGCAAAGGTAAATGTTGGTTGAAAGAATACAAAGAAGAAAGAGGAGAGGAGATAAAATGAGTGTCTATTGCTTCGCAGAATGCCTTGTAGAATGTGAGAGTAAAGAAGATTTAGATAAGATTAAGACTAATATCTTTACTGAAACATTCATCAAAGAAACAGACATAACCGAGTTGTATAGCTCGGATAACGAAATCCATTTCAAAGTTACAGGTAACCACTACATAGACTTTTCTTTTTTTGATGATTTGAAAAAGTTTGTGAAAGAGAATAATATCAAAATAACGATTAATTGTGGTGAATATGTTGAAAGCGACGGATACTATTGGGATAATGAGGTGGAAGAATGAGAACACCAGACATAAATTGGAAAGAAGAGGCAGAAGTGATTAACTCTTATTCAGATTTCCAAATACAAGAAACAAAAGAGGGAGTATTAGATTATTTGGAGTTTATCATATCTGTTAATGGAACTGAATATCTTTTCACCAACGAAAAAGAACTGCTGAAAAAGACGGGGTTAGATAAGGAATGGGAGATAGAAGATGATATCTGTTAATAAATTTAAAAAGTTAATAAACGACGCAACAAATAGCGAACTCTATGAATATCTCTCAATATTAACCAGAGAGATAGAGTTAAGCAACACCGCAATAAAAGAGGGTATGGAAGAACAAAAATGATAAACCTAAAACGAGAACAGATTGAAATACAAATTTATCACAACACAAGGATAGACGAAGATAGTATGAGAGAAGAGTTTGAGAATGATTTAAAGTATATACTTTCTCATCAAAAGAAGATTATAAAAGAATTTACAGGAGAATAGTATGAAAGATTTCAATATTGATTGGAGTGCATTAATCGTAGAAATAGTAAAAAAGAAAGATTTAGATTGTGATGAGTTTAGAGACTGCTGGGAAGATGTGTTTGATTGGACAGAGTTAGATTTGTTCATCATCAAGAATTACAGAGACTTACTTATCAAATATGGAGAAGTTGAGGCAGAGAGAATAAATTTCAAGGGAGATTTAGAAAAAGATTTACAAATATATGAAGAGAACTTAAAATGAAACGATTGAATGTATATAAGATTATTACTAATGAAATTGAGTATTGGAATAGAGAATACTTAATCGAGGCAGTAGATATTAAAGACGCAAAACGGAAGTTCAAGGCAGGAAAGATAACATCTGTTGCTGAACTCCAAAACAGACGAAAATTAACCTTCAAAGAAATAACTGATGAAGGTAGTTTAGGAGACTAAAAAAATGGAAAAGAAAAGAAAAGGAACAATAGGATACAGATTAATTGCTTGGGGTATGATGATTTTAAGCTTTGGGTTGCTTATACCTGTTGGAGTAGTCGTATTAGAACTTGCAGATTTGATTGAACAACATAATTAGGAGGATAAAATGGGAGACTATGTAGAAGAAGTGTTCGAGAACATAACAGAGTGTCCTTTCTGTAAAGGAAAGAAACTCAAATGTGCCGTAACAAGAAATGCTGAAATCTTCCACGCAGATTATAGTGATGAAGAAAGTCCTATCTTTTGGGGTGGAGGAGAAGATGAATATTCAAGTGAAGACTATCATTATTCCTGTGAAGAATGTGGAAAAGAGTTTTCACCAGAGGAGTATTAAAATGGCTAATTGGTGTAGCGGACAAGTAGAAGTCTCTGGGAGACCAGAAGATATAGAAAATTTTTGTAAGCATTTTTTGTTTTATAATGAGGGAGATGACAAAGAAGAGAATGAATACAAAGCGTTACAAGATAAATATTTTGCTCGGAGTTTTATGCATTGTAGGTGGGAAGATTTCAAAGAAATGTATGAAATAGGCAAAGTAGATTGTGTCAGTTTTGGTGTAGAGTTTGCTTGGAGTGGGCATTCTTGTTTAGTAGGAGGATACCCACAAAACAACCCGACCGAGTTAATAACTCTGTCAGAAGCTTGTAAGTTGCATAACGTTAAAGTTGAGATAGAAACCGAAGAAATAGGGTGTTGTTTTGAAGAAAAGATAACTTGCGATAAGCAAGGTAATATAAATGAAAAATGCTTTGATATGCCTACTTACAAATGTAAGAATTGTGGCTCTACTCAACATTTTCCAAGCAGTTATTCCCTAAAAGAACTTAATGAAGAGGAAGAATGTTGGGAATGTGAGAAAGAAACTGAATGGGAGTTAGTCAAAGAAGCTGTAAAAGAGGAATAATGGAATTCAAGAATACTGAAAGATGTGGTTGCTGTAAAGAAATAATCGTTGGGAAAGTCAAGACCAAAGGTAGTATGACTTACTGCGAAGATTGTTATAACTGCATATCACAGGAAAGTATTTAAGAAAGTATCATATTTACTTGGATAAAAACAAGTAAAAACTTGCATTTGGAGTGGTAGGGGTAGTTCAAAACCTCCCTGTGTTTTAACCTCTATCACTCCTCCTAATAAATTGGATAGAAGATGAGAATAACAAAATATCAAGAGTTGGACAAGTTTGTGAAAATGTTTGCAGAGAAGAAAGCAAACTTAATCATAATCAAAAGTAAAGCTGGATTAGGTAAGACTTCGAGTGTATTAAGAACTCTCAAAGGTGAAGATTTCTATTTTATTAACTCTCACGTTACACCATTACAATTCTATAAAGATATCTATACTAATATTGGAAGACCTATATTGATTGATGATGTAGATAACTTACTCACTTCAAAGATTTCAGTATCATTACTTAAACAAATCTGTGGGACAGAAGAAACAAAGACTATACAATATCATTCTACTTCACCTGCAAGTGCAGATGTGCCTATGAGTTTTACTACTAATTCGAATGTATTAATCTTATGTAACGAGTTTGATGTGAAGAACGAAAACATTAGAGCATTAATCGATAGAGGGTTTTATGTGAGTTTTGAACCGAGTATTGAAGAAGTTCTAACCAAAATGACTGAAATAACTAACAAATATCCTCACTTACAATTAGATGATAGAGTTAAAGTATTAAACTTTATCAAACGTAATGCAAAGTATGGAAAAGATATATCACTTAGAACTTTAATCAAAGCATTTCAGATATTCGAATTTGACCAAGCTAATTGGAAACGGATTACATTAGAGTTAATGAACATAGACCAAAGAATGATTGAGATTGTTGGATTAGTTGAACAATATGATAATGATAAGGTTAGGATACAACATTTCTCTGGAAGTAAAGCTACATACTATCGACTTAAAAAGGGGTTGAAGAATGGCGAACAACAAAAACGTAGTAGTTAAGGAGTGTATTAATTGTAAGACCAAGACACACCATTTATATAATAATTTTTATTGTTACCACTGCTATAACAAAGAGATTAAGAAAATAAGAAATAGTAAGTATTTGAAGAATAAAAAGTTTCAAAGTCTCAGGGATATAGAAGTGTGGAAAGGTATGTTCAAAAAAAAGGAGGTGAGCAGATGGGGATTAAAGTCGGATTAATTTTCTTGTCGTTAGGGTTATTGTTAGTAAATGTTCCATTAGGCATTTTCATAACATATATGATTTTGACGACAATAAATGCACCTGTTTGGTTATTAGTTTTATTCTGGGTAAATGCAGGACTAAGTATTTTAATTAGTATCTTGGGATTTGTTACCAGAATAATTGAAGACGTATTCGAAGAACTACAAAAATAAAAGAGGATAAAAAAATGCGAAGAGAACCTAATGAACTGAGGTATCATCTAAATAGGATTACTTGTTTAAAGGCGAAAGAACTTTACCGAAAGGGATACAACCTTCAAATGATAGCTAGCAAATTACATATTGAAGGGCACAAGGTATTGAAACAGGGATTGGAAACTTGTTTATCTTGTGGAAAACCAACTATTAAAGGGGCGATATATTGTTATGATTGCTCACTTTGGAGGCTGTTAGAATGATAGTAAAATATAAGTGTTGGAAATGCAAACAAGGTTTTACCCGGAATATGAATTGGGTTAAACATTTATTTCAATCAAATTTGGAGTTTGAGTTTGAATTATGTGATAAATGTCAAACATATTTTGAGGCCATAGAGAGAGAATTAAAGGAAAAAGAGCTAAAAGAATTCATCAAAAGAAGAGACAAATATTTGAAATCGAAAGGTATTTAAGGGAGAATGTATTTACATAGGTTTACAAGATGAAACAACCAAAAAAAGTGCACAAGTTTAATGGCAAGAATTTTGTGTTAAGTATTCAGACAGATTTTAATGTAACAGATTTGTATATGGAAAGCGTTGTCAAGAAGTTTAAAATTTTAGATAAGTTGGATACAGCAATAGAGTCACACAAGGGAATAGTAACTTGGACGGCTGGAGAAATTGAAGAACTTAAATGGAGATACTGCAAAGGAGAGAGTGTAATGAGTATAGCCAATAGATTAGAAAAACCTGTTGCGAATATTGAATACAGAATTAAAAAAATAGGATTAAGAAAGCCACAAGGAGGGCTATTTAAAAATGTTAAAAAGGCATAGTCTCTATAAAAAGAGTGAGAGGATTAATTTCGATGAACCCAGAGGATTAGGTTTAACATTCTCAAACCAAGTATTGAAACATATTAAAGGGATTGAGAATAGTATGCTATGCTCTGAAGCACAGAATCAAATACTATTAAATTTGAATGTGCCAAAGGATGCCAGAGAAAGACGCAAGAGTCCAACAAGTTGGATTAAACATTTGAAAGCTGTATACAATATACCACAGCATTATAGTCCTGCGAGAGTATTAAAATACTTAGCAACACAAGGACATATTAACTTGCCTCAAGGAGATAAAAACCTAGAGGAAGAAGGAGAAACAAAAAATGGAACAAACTAGAACTGGAACTATTAAGGCGTGTTCGCCAAAGACTGGAGGTATTTTATTAGAAGAGTCTCCTATGAATTGGTTGAACCCACAAGACGACAAAAAAGATGCCTTTTTGAAGATGATACAAGAAGGAAAGATTGGCAAAGGAATGGAAGTAGAGCTTACAAGCAGTATGCAAGGAGTTAATTTCTTTAGCTTTTGCAAACCATTAAGCGCGCCTCAAACACCACAAGGCCAACCACAAAGAGGGTTTAATAATTACTCTGGTAATAGGAATTTCCCTTACAGGAAAGCACCATTCTATCAGAAACCTGTTGAAGCAGAACCTAGACCATTAGACAAATTCATACCACAAGAGTTTGAAGCAACCAATTTGAAAGAGTTATGTATTGCGCTTAGAACTTTTTGTAAGAATGAATATGTTAAATCCTGCCCAATATATCCACCAGTTGAACCAAAGGGAATGTGGACAGCCGTAGCTTGGTATAAATTAGTACCAAAAGAAGAACAACCTGAAGAATTCGAAAAGATGTGATAGGAGAAAAAATGAAGACTACAGAATTAATCAAAAATGAAGAGAAGATTGGAGATACCAAACATAGATATCTGCCAGTTAGTTTTAATAAGGAAGAATTGCTAGAAAAGTATCCTGAATTAGCAACCTTGACAGGCAAAGAAACCAAAAACTTTCTTAGAGGAAAGTTAGGTTTTGAACCTCTAGGTCAATCTAGTAGAGGAAGACATACTGGTTGGTTTGCATCATTCAAGAAACAAATGAATATTGACCCAAAGGCACACCCTAGAGACGTACTTAAACAACTAATCGAAGAAAAAAGAATTTGAAGGGATTAATTTTCCCTTTAAATTTAAGAGGAAATATGAAAAAGAAAACCTTTAACAATGAATGTTTGAATTTAATCAACGAAGCCAAGCTTAAGAAGAATGATGGGCCTACAAAGATTGCTTTAGAAATTTTAGAAGCGTCTATCAAAAGAGAATGGAATGAAAAAGATTTTGATAGTGCCATCAACAAGTTACATGAGGCTATCTTATTTAAAGAGGCATTAAACGTAGCAGCGAAAATGTTCAAGGAGATGAAAGAAGATGGAAGAGACCACGGAAGTAAAACAAGAAAGTAGTTTTTGTTTTAGATGGGGAGGACCAGATACCCAAATCAAGATATATGGTAAAGACGCGAATGATATACTTGACAAACTCAAAGAATTTAGTGGTAAGTCTGAGAAGTTCGCAGAGAATGTTAAAATGTTTAGAGAACTAATGGCTCGTAAACTTGGAGACTCAAGATGAATAAAAAACTTAAAAAAAGGTTGATGATTTTATTTAGAGCCTTGGCTTCACCAGTTATTTTTACTGTAGTTAGCTTGATAATCTTAATCTTAGTTTTGATATTTGCTCCGATGTTTTATATCAGAGCAGTATACGAAACTGCAATTGCAGAGTTCAATTGGGTAGTTGGAAAAAAGATTAAGAACCAGCCAAAGGTATCTATCAAAGAGGTTAAATTATGATAATCGGATTATCTTATAATGGAGAAAATGAGATTATTGGAAGTGTTTGTGTTAGTTTAATCGCTTGTGAAGATGATGAGAGGTTCAGAGAAATTGTAATAACCTCTGGAATTATATCTACAGAGCTTATGCCTTTCAGCCAGATTAAACAATTGACCGAAGAAATGCACAAGAAAGGATTACATTATATGGTAGAGTATATCAAACCTCACCAATTAAAATACGAAGATAACAAATTACAGATAATACAAGCTATGATTAATCTGTTAAACACTATCCCAAAATTCTGGGAACACAAGATACACATACAAAACCCTTGTTTTAATAGGAACGAGTTCGAAGTAGAGTTCTTGAAATTGCTACCAAAGAATTTACCAGATTTGGACCGAAAGATTCTTTCATGGGAAATTGATACTGAAGGAGATAAGTATGTTGAACCCTGTATGGCTGCGAGTATTATAGCCAAATATTTCTCAGAAAAAGAAAGAGTGGAAAACGAACTTATCTATGGAGTTGCTAAAACCGACAAAGATTATATATATACTCAGAAATATCTATTGGACAACTTAGCTAAACCAACACCATGTATGAGAATTCATCATCCATATTTAGAGATATTAAAAACTAAAAAAGAACAGGATGCGGTCAATTTAAGATTGAAGAACGCATTCAAGGAGAACAAATATGCACCCAGATAAAACAAGCCCTTTTTTGTATTTGACTACACCAGAAAAACTAAATACAATAATTGGAATCATGAAACGTAATGGCGGAAAGATTAGGACTATAAACCTTGTAGAACAGTTTTCAGTAAGTAGGCAAGCATTAAGGCCGTATATGTTGACATTACTAAATTTAGGAATAGTCGGTGCTAGATTAGAAGGCAGATTTTATACCTACTTCTTGACTGGCAAGAACGAGTATCTAATAGCACAACAGCAAAAATGAACATAATCGAACAAAGTTTGTTAGACCCGGATAGGTTAGCATTCATAGAAGACTTAGTACTCCTCGGAGTAAACTGGTCTGAGATAAGCCGAAGAATAGAACAAAAGTATAATATCAAAGCTACTACCAAACAAATACAGAATGCTTATGATAAAAGAATAATTAGAAGGGAGATGGGATTAATGCAGGATAATCGATTAAAAGACCAGTATAATTTGGAGATACGAAGGTTGATTGAGAAACTCCAAAAACAAACTGAAGAATTAGATTTGCTCTGGGAAGAAGCTAAGAAGCAAGGAGTAAAGAATGCGGGTGTTATGTTAGGTATTGCGAATGAGACTAGAAGAAGAGTCGAGATGATTGAAAAGATTCTAGGAAACCTTAATGCACCTAAAGAACAAACTAATAATTTTGTTCAAGTTAATTTATCAAACATGAAAGAGTTCCAGAAGTATCTAGTCCAATTAGAGAAAGCTGGGTTTATTAGAAAGAAACGTAAATACCCTTGGGAAGATGGAGGGGATAATATGGCTGTAGAAGTTGAGTACGAAGCCACAAATGAAGAGGATAAAGAAGAAGAGGTAGAAATAGAGAATGATAGAGATTAGATTAAAAGGGAAAATTGTCGGTAAGCTGATAGGCGATACTTACTACACACATCGGGACCCTGATAGACATTTTTATCACAAAGGCAGAGGTTATCCGATTAGTACAAGTGTACTGAATAAAATTAAAGAAATGGGCTGTAAGTATGTTTTTATTATTGAAGACTCGCCAGAAAGAAAGAAATACAAAGTTAGGCTAAAAAGATTCGAAGAAGTTAACTCATTCCAAGAGATAGGGTTTGATAGTCAGAAATGTCTCCCACTCAAGGAATTTATAGAAATGGACGAAATAGGGATAATCAAACATGTCCCTCAAAAACAAGCAAGACTAAACGAAATATCATGAGATTAGAAATCTTACTGCTATTGACTGGTTGTGCTAAAGAACCATCTTTAGAACAATCTTGTTATACTGCAGGAATGGATTTCGTAAGTTATACCCAACGTGGAACACCGATTTGGCATGAGAGGTATACTTATTGCAATGGTAAAAGCACACGAACTAAGGAGGAAAGGGTAATGAAAATTCAAGATTTGGATATAGAATACACAAGAACTACAGAACAATTTACTTATGATGAAGCTATGGATACGAATGGGGAATGGATTACTGGTCCTAACCGAGGATTGGCTGAAACATGGGATATTAATACCTTAAGAAGAATTAACTATAACAGTAAGGAATGGGAATATTTTATTGTAGAGTCTATAGCTGGTAATGATTATTTAATATTGAGAGCGAGGAAACAAAAATGAATCCTAAAGATACACAAATATTTAGAGGTTTGAAAGCGTTACTTAGAGAGAAAGGGTGTGAAGAGTTAGGATTAGTGCATGCTTGGGAAGACATAACTCCTAATGTAATGTATACTACAAACCCACCACAATACCCAGACCAAGTACGAGTTTGTAATAATTGTGGTCGTAAGGAAAAGCTCAAGGTAATCCAACGAGAAGAAAGGCAATGGATTAAAGAATCACAATCAAACTAAGTGAATGCGAATAGCAACGGACAAGGCTTTGGCACAACGCAATAAGCACAGATTCCGGCAATTCAAAGATTCAAAAGACGGAAATAATGAATCAAGACTTAGAATTGACTTATAAGTCTGAAACGCTGTTGCAACAAGTGATGGGTAGCGAGTGGTTGACCATACCTCTGCGGTGCACGCAAGATTCATTTGGTTTAATGGAGGAAACAATGGCAAGACAATTATTTGTAACAGACATAAAAAGTCAGAAGGGATTCATCTATTTTTGTAAAACTAACGAAGATGGATTCTTGACTGTAAACGAAGCGCCAATGTGGCCCGGAAGAAAGAAGAAGAAGGAGAATATAGAAAATGGAAACCAAGCCTAAAAATGTATGGAAAACAATAGGGATAGTGTTCATAGCATTATTCGTTATTGAGACATTATTGATTTCTTGGGTAGTTATTGAAGGGAATCAATCTATAGAAAAAGAAACAGAATGTGCAGTAAACATTTGTAGTGAAGCAGATAGTTATTACTTTGATTACTATGAAGAAGTATGCTACTGTTACCAAGAGAATGAACTCTATTATATGGAGTATATGAATGAATGAATGCAATCCGATTAGAGTTGGGATTAAACACTTACGAGTACCAAGTATAGAAGATATTGTGGAATGTAGTGTAGAACTAGATTTGGTTAGAACTTATAAGAAAGGTAGGTTCGGTGAATATGACCCGCAACATAGTAAAGTAAGATTTAATCCCAAACTGATTGCAAGCAAAGATGAGTTCGTTTTAACCATACTTCACGAGTATGTCCACCATTTGGATATATTTGATGAACTAGACGAACTTCAGACCGAGTTATTAGCAGAATATTTGCAAAGTAACAAAGCAATAAGAACTTACTTAGAACGATACTTTAATAAAGAAGTTAAGACTTATTGGAGTAAAAGATGAAATTAAAAGCGGTGAGAAAGTATCCATTACCAGATAATTTAACTCTGGAACAAGTGTATAATTTCTCAGTAGTCAATGATGTAGACATTGAAATTCATAAAGGAAAAGCATACTATAAACTGTATGAAATAGAATACGATTTGGAAACCTATCAGGAGGAAAAAGATGGAACAAAAAGTAAATCAGGACATAAAAAAATTAGATGACGGAACTTTCGCAGTAGTAACAACAACTGAAGAGAAAGGATTAACAATTGAACAATTAAAAGAAATGTTTGGGAGATATTCTCAAGAACAATTCCAGACACATAATATGGTTGGAGTTTGGAGACACAGGCTATTAGACGCTGAAACAGACCACGAATCTTTTATCAAAAAGAGTATTGATGGGTTGAAAGAACAAGTGCGAATCTATGAAGAACGTGAAATCCTATTGAATGATATCCTTTCCAAGTTGAAAGAACAAATAGAATCTAATGTTGAACAAGATATCCAAGGGACTACGAGCGGAGAGGGAAGCACAGAAAATCCTTGAAGCTAAAGGTTACCAAACATTTAAACCGCGCCGGAGCAAATTCGGAGAGAAGGATATATTCGGTAAGTTTGATGTAATTTACATTACCTTTGGCGGAGTAAAACTAATTCAAGTCAAACACAGGTTCGAGAATGATACTGAACAAGGTCTTATTGACTTTGCAAAACAGTATAAAGTTCGTACTGAGTTTTGGATTAGACAAAAGGGTAAACGAGAGTTCGTGAGGAAGAACTATGATTTTAGTGGTACAATGCCCATTCTGTGGACAGAAACGGAAGTATGCACCTAAGGGACTGCCTTATGGTAAATCTGTGCAATGTTTTAGGTGTGGGAAACATTTTGTTGTGCATAGCGCACACAGGAGCCAAATATGCGAAAGCACCAACTAAATTGGATTATAACTAGAGATGCTAGGGTATTACTAAAGGTAAGTAAGAATCCATTATATCGAAATAGATTTTTAGAAGACACTTGGGAGTATGAATCTATTAGAGAACTCATAGCATTAGGACTTATTGAGAGAGGCACGAAAGGAGTACTCTTGACAGAAAAAGGAGCAAAGATTAAAGAAATCATACAAGATGTGGAAAGAATATGTATAAGATAAACCCAACTGCAAGGATTTGTTTGAACTTAATTAGAACTTCTAATCGCTCTGGTAGTCATTTAAATTGTGTTAGGTTCTTTAGAAATAACACTATTAAACATGAAATGGCTAAAGCCAAACTTTGTTTATTATTACTAAAATCTGGACACGAGTTTTTTACTGAAGCAATATTTGAGAATGGGAAGAGAGCGGATGTAGTTTGTATAGACTTAGGTATCTGTTATGAAATTAGACAGAGCGAGACTATAGAAGAGTTAGCAGAGAAAGAAGAAACTTATCCTGAAGAATTAATCATGTACTCCTACGCAGCAGATGAAGTATTGAATGAAAACTTTCATTTAGACACATAGATTTAAATATTAGTAATACTTAGGTAAAAAAGAGGTGACCAAGACGAAACGGATAACACCGACAACCACTGGTTGGGAACCCGCTGTACTTGATGAGATTAGTGATTTTGTTACAATTGAAGAACAAGAAGCAGTTTATTTCAAAAGGAAGTTAAGTCTTGATGGAACTGTTCATTTACAATTCTTAGGTTATGAAATTAGAAATCAAAAAAGGAAACGCGCTGCTAAGATAGCATCATGTAGTTATATTTTACAGCTTAGAAGAGATGGAGACTTCTCTGCATTTTTAGAATATAATCATTCTCGTTTTTTTTATAATGGGAACTTAGAAGAAGTGATTGGTAACGAGATGGATTACCAAGATATTCTCTTATTCCATCAAGTATCACCGGAGGAACAATGACACAAAGATTAGAAATTTTGGTATTACAAGTTTCAGTCCCGAAGATAAGGGAAGGAAATGTTGAAGTGTTTAGAGTTTATGATGCTGAGGTTTATACCCTATGCCCTCATGAATTTAAAAAGATAGAAGATGCTGCTAGGCTATGTTATTTACAATACCCACAACATACGCCTTTATTACATACTGATTCAGATTCATTTACTAAATTTCATGAAGAATATAGGAGGCTGAAACAAGATGAAACCGCAACAACTGAACACACTGATATCTAGATTAAAAAATCATAAATTAACATTAACAGAATTGTGTGACACATTTAAAGAAACACCAGAGAGTTTGGTGCCAATATTAGAGGGATTAAAACAATCGGGGATACCTGTTACCCTTAATACTGAACATTCTGGAGAATTAGTCTATCATATTAATGTCCAACCTCAAGCAGGGAACGTTTATGTGATAAGTCAAAAAGATTCGAAAGAAAGGAATATGAAGTTTGGACTGGCTAGCGACTTACATTTTTCAAGTCTATTTCATTTGCCTAAGACATTCCACACTGCTATGAAGATATTGGAAGATAGAGGTATTACTAGAGTTTATATTGCTGGTGACATTGTAGATGGTTATGGTATCTATCCCGGGCATCTTGAGAATCTAATAGAGGCTACAGTTGAAAGACAAACAGACGTAGCTGCCACAGAATTCTCTAAACATCCGGGCTTAGAATTTTGGGGGATAGCTGGCAACCATGATTATAGTCATACTAAGATGAATGGAGTTAGGCCATTAGCACTTATAGAAAACAAGTGTGACAATTTCAAAAACCTTGGAGAGATAAGAGCAGATGTTATCTATCACGGAATTAGAATAAGATTATTGCATGGTGCTGGAGGTAGAAGTTATTCCTTGAGTTACCCTACGCAATGCTATCTTAGAGATTATTTCAAAGGATTAGATAGGTCAGAAATGGCTAATGTACCACATATTATGGGTGTAGGGCATTATCATACCCAATACTTTAGCAAAGACCATGGTGTCTACATATTACAACCCGGAAGTTTCCAGAGTGGAGAAAACGAATATTGTGCGAGGAGAGGATTGACTGGGCCCAATGGTTGTTTCCTTGTAGATTGTGATTATAAGAATGGTCAGGTAACTTCATTTAGAACAGAGTACATAGAACCAGCTATAGGTTTTAAAGAAAAAGGTATGATTGCACAAGGTAAGAGGATTGATTCATGATACCCAAAACAGCATTCTTTTACTGGGGAAATGAAGATATGTCTTTCCTTAGGTATCAAACTCTCAAGAGTTTCATAAAATACAACCCTACTTGGAAAGTGGTAGTTTATCTTAGACGGGACAGACCAGCCTTCAATAATAACTTTAAAGAAGAGATGGATTACTCATATACTATTTCTAATGACCATTTTAAAGATTTAGAACAATTACCTTTCGAAAAGAGGTTATTAGAGGAATCTAACTTACCTCAGAAGTTCTATGATAAACTATCTACACTCACTGAAGCACAGACTAAAGATATTCTATCCTACTGGTTGCTTGCAACTGAAGGAGGATTTGTATTCGATACAGACATAATGTTCTGTGCGCCTATGCCAGAGATATCAGAAGACAAGACTCTGGCGTTAGTATGTTTTAATGGCAATCCAAAAAAAGATTATATCCCTGTTACAATTATGGGAGGCCTAAATAGATTATTTTACTTTGGGTTATTTGAAAAAGCAATTAATAAAGAACCTAACACTTATGAAGCCTATGGGACGGATTTGATTAATGAATGTTTCCAATGGGAAGGATTAACTACATTTGAAGCTATATCTCGTTTTTTCCCTACAGAGTTAATCCAATTGAATAGTAAGATTGTCTTTCCTTATGCTGAGACAGAAGTTCCATGGTTGATGTACCACACAATTACATTTGAAGGTATTGCTGACTTACCACCTGAATGTGTAGGTATACCTTGGTATGCTGGTCACAAATTGTGTCAGGATTGGAACCAGAAACTTACTAAACTGAATTTTAAGAACTATGATAGTACTATCTGCAGATTAATCAGAGAGGTAGAGCATGAATAAAATATTAAAAGATTTCTGGGATATAGCCCACAAACATAAAGTTAAAGCCTACTTAACAGACATCGGTCCAACTGAACTTATAGCAGCCTTGAGACTAAACTCTATATTAGAAAATAAAAAACTAAAGATTTTAGACTTCGGATGTGGAACGGGAAATATATCAAAATTCTTTAATGAGCAAGGACACGAAGTCAGTGTGTTAGATATTAGCGAGATTGCTTTGGAGAATGCCAGACCTTATTGTAAGTATACATTCAATACAGAACAATTAACTGAAATACCTACAGGTTATTATGATTTAATCCTAAGCACGAATGTAGTACAACATATACCTACGGAGACATTAATACCTGAACTTGAAGCGTTGATAAGTTCATTAAAGTTAGAGGGATACTTTGTATTTGAATTTGTATCTAAAGAAGGTATCAAGGATAATGGATTAAACTGCCCGGAATCTACTGCTACATCTGGGACTATCTGCCGTTCACCACAATTCTTTAAAGAATTCTTTGAATCTAGAAAATGTGATTTTGAATTGGTTATGATTCATGAAAACTTGAATCTAGGTTGTATTGATGCTTGCTATTGTGCAAAGGTTACGAAGAGAGGAGAATATGAATAAACTACCAAGAGTATCTATAGTTCAATGCGTATCAACTGCATTGGATATGATGAAATTTAGTACAGACGCAATCTATAATAATTCTGGGTATGATAACTTTGATTATGTTATTGTTACTTGGTTACCTAGTGAAGATGTTTGGGAATATCTTCAGGAACTAAACTCTATAAAAGATAATGTGCATATTGTAGTCTATAAGACTAATGATTCTATTGGTTATGTTCCGAATCTAAGAGCTATGATGAACACAGGGTTTAGTAAAGGATTTGAACTTAATGAATACTGTGGTTTAGTAAACACTGATATGTATTTTGGAAAAGATTGGTTAATTAATTTAGTTAAGTATGCTTCTGAAGATACGATAGTAAATAGCACACATGTAACACCAATAAATGGACCTCATGTAATTACTGCTAATTGTGGGATACCTGAGTATGGGAAGTTTAATCTCGGATTATTCGATTCGCTGTATAACGCTAACTTTAAAGATGAGTTGGAAAGCGAAGAAACTAGAGGCGGATGGATGGGAACGAATACAATGCCATACCTGATACATAGAAAATATTGGGTTGAATGCGGCCCTTGGGAATTAAACCTTGTCAGTGGTCAGACTCCCGACAGAAGGTTCTTTCAAAGAATTCACGAAGCTGGGGCTATATTCACTTTATCTCATAGTTCTATAGTTTACCACCATGAAGCAGTAGAACGAAGAGGTGCAAGGCCTAGAGGGGCTGAACATTTAAGTAATGAACCTTAGGAGATGAAAACATGTTAGAATGGCTAAAAATGAAACTTGATGATTATGTACAACTTTATTGGGTTGTCAAAGATTGTATCAATGAAAAGGGAGTTAGGTATTCAATTGAATATGATAATAAAAGATATTGTTGTAATTCCCTAGTATGTTCTGAAGACCCTAAAGGAGATTGTCCATTTGCTGAGTACAAAACGGAAAATAGGCCATTATGCCACAGGCAAGAATATATCGGAGTTAAGAAACAATGAATCTTGAAGAAGTAGTAACTTATGGTCTGATAGTTTTTTTAATTTTATTATTAGGGTTTAGTATTGGATTGACATTGGGGTGTTTGTATTTATGACAAATAAAGAACTTGCTACATACTGGTACAACTGGGGATTAGAACATCATGAACCTTGTTGTGGGTATGGAAGCACAATTGAAGGAGCTAGTGATGCTAAAAAGTTTATAGAAAATATGTTAGAAAAGTATCAATTATGGAAGATTCTAGATTGTGGATGTGGGTATTATGGTAACTGGACTAAAGACCTGAAAATGTTGCCTAACCAAGTGTACATAGGATTAGACATAAATGAAGAAGTCATTAACAGGAATAACCAAGAGTTTCCCGGAATGGAGTTCCATTGTAGAGACTTTGTGAATGAAAAACTCCCTAGGTTCAAAGCTATAATCTGCAGGGATGTATTATTCCATTTACCTAACGAATTTGTAATAAAAGCGTTATCCAACTTCAAAGAAAGTGGTACTACTTATCTAATCGCAACAACATTCCCTCAGGTAACAAAGAACATTGATTTACCTACCGACTATATTGGTAGCGTGGAGAAAGAATATGGTTACAGAGATATTAACCTAGAGATTGAACCTTTCAATTTGGGAGAACCTTTAGAATTTGTTGATGAGACCAAATGGACCCGGAGAGTAGCAATATGGAAAATAAATTAAATCTTGGCAGCGGAGAAAGATACATTAAAGGATTTGTTAATATTGATTATTGTAAAAACACAAACCCTGATTTAATATTAGATATCGGTAAAGAGAAATTACCATTTGAAGCAAATAGTGTTGACTTAATTGTTACTAACCACCTCCTAGAACATTTAACCAAAAAACAAGGAATATTCTGTCTGAAAGAATGTTTTAGAGTACTTAAGAAAGGTGGAGAATTTTATATTGGAATTCCTGATTTGGCAGAGATAGCCAGAATATATACTGGAGTGAAAGACATAGAATTAGACTTTGAAAAGTCTGATGCTTGGTTGATTGATGCTATATTTGAAACTCAAAGAGATAAAACTTTAATACATAAGTATGGTTACACTTCAAAAACTATAAGAAAACTTTTAACAGAGATTGGATTCAAAGAGAAAGAACAATTACTACCCTTAGGTGAATGGGTAAAGTTTAATGATGTTCCGACTATCTTAAATCGTTGGGGGACTTATACAGGAGTCTGGACAAAGTGAATAAGAAAATATTTATCACAGGATTACCTCGGTCTGGAACAACTATGTTATTATTTATGTGTACTTATTTTAATGATGTGCATGTCTATACTTCCAGAGAAGTACACCCATTCCAATTTTTCAATCAATCTATAAAAAACTTTCCAAGGACTATGGCCAAAGAACCTTATGGGTTATATCATACTACTGGCAGAGAATATACTTTTAAACAAATGATAGAAAGGAATTACAAGATTATAGTCTGCCTTAGAGACCCAAGGGATGTTCTAGTATCTAAACATAAAAATGATATGAGCAGATATTGGGTTGAACCTGTTTGGATTGAAAGGTGTCTAAATGATTTGTTGCCATTAAAGGAACATCCGAATATTATCATAATAAAATATGAGGATTTGGTATTAAACCCTAAAGTAGAAATGGAAAGGTTATCACAATTTTTAGGGTTAACATTAAGAGAAGGGTATCTAAATTTTCATACTCACCCAGATACTAAGAAATGGAATTCATTAGGGCAGATTAGAGCAGTAGAGCCTAGTCGGGTAAAGAACTGGCAAAACCCAGAACATGCGGAAAGGTTGAAGAAAGATTTAAATAGTAGGATAATATCACTTATGAAAGAATTCGGTTATGTTTAAAGGAGGGTAAGATGGCAGAAGAGGTATACGATTATATTTGTTCAATCGGAGAAATCGTCGACAAACTTTCTATTGAGAATATTAAATGTTTTAAAGCTAATGAGAAAGCTATTGCCGAACGTAAGAAAGAACATCCTGATGTAAGTATCTTGGCAGAATGCGAGTTTAATGCGCGGAAGGCTGGAGAACAAAGAGTCAGGCTTAAAGACGAACTCAACAAACGAATTGCTGAGGCTATCAAAAGAGGACATATCAATACAGCACCAGAAGTTAGGACTTATGATATGAAAGGTCTATGAGCTTAGAAATGAAAATCTCAAAATTAATTTGCCCGGAGTGCGATAGTGATAATATTTCTGTAACGTTAGAAAAGGAAACTAATCCGGAGATTACTCAAACAATAGACTCTTGGGCTGCTGAGCCTTACTGGGGTACGTCTGAAAGAGATGGGTATGTCAAAACAAAGTATACCGCAACATGTTTGAATTGTGGGTATAAAAAAACTAAGGTGATATAATGCCACCAAGCCAGAATCCAAAAGAGGGAGATGAAATATTATTAGAGGAAATTTATAAAGTACCTTACCCAATAGTTCTAGATATTGGAGCTGGCGATGGAAAGTGGGGTTCACTAATCGACAAAGAGAGAATAAAATCTATATGTGCGTTAGAGGTATGGGGACCGCATGCAGCCAAATTAATGGATTCTTATGCCTATGATTCTGTAATCCAAGATGATATGCTTAATACTGACAGAATAGCCTATAATTCCTTTAATGTGATTATATTTGGAGACGTGTTAGAACATGTAGAAAAAGATAAAGGAATAGGACTAATTAAGTTCCTGAAGGCCAATACCAAAGCAATTATACTTTTAACAATACCAATATCTTTATGTATCCAAGATGGTTGGGTATATGGTAATCCTTATGAAACACATAAAGCACAATGGACCTATGAAGAACTAATATCTCTTGGGTTTGAATGCTTACACAGAGGATTTAATCCAAATGGGCTGGTAGAGATTGGAACTTATAAAATGAGGTGTAATAATGGTAAAGAGACAATTGACATTTAATTTCTTTGGACAAGAACTGGAGAAGATGTTAGGCGCATTAGTTACTGTCAAGACTTGCGATGACCAGACAGTGACTGGAGAATTAAGAGGGTATGAGAAGAATCATTTGCATGTAGCTATAATGACTGATACTCACAAAATCATACTTAGGAATATCAAATCTATTGCTAGAGTTAGGAAGTTAGATAACCCTAAAGGAGACTAAAAAACGTATACATAATTAATTGTATGTATAAAAATAAAAGAAAACAACTCAAAAAACCTCAAGTTGATGAAGTTGTTTTAGTTTATAAATGTATGTATTAGTTTAAGTTTTAGTTAATCTAGAGAAGGATAAAAAAAGATGGTTAAAGAGACTAAAGTCAAACTTGAAGAAGTTCAAACAAGATTTTTAATTTTGTATATACAATTAATTATATACAAAATTGGAGGCTAAAATGAAAGGTAGAAAACGTAAGAATTATCGAGCTGAGAGGATTAGCATTTATTGCACAGACATGGACGCATATAATATCTTGAAGAAGATGAATGTCAACCTTAGTGAATTATTTACTGATGCTATCAGAGAAAGGGCATACTCTCCAAAGGGTAACCAATTAGTGGATAAAGCACTACAGAGGGACATTCTAATTACCCAAATGCGCACTCTTCAAAGAGAACGTGATGCAAAGATAGAAGAAGTTAATATCCACTATGCTTTAAAGCTAAAAGCCTTGGCAGAGAAGATTAACAAATTAACAACTTTGATAGCTGAAGAAGAGGTGGAGGAATCCAGATAGAAACTTATTTAAGTTGGTATGTAATCTATGTAACAATGGTAACCAATAAACAAGGGAAGAATAAAACATTCTTTTGTAGGAATGTTGACAAGTGGGATGAATGTGTACTCAAGAAAATAAATCTTAGCGAAAAGATAAGTGACTATGTGGAGTATCTTGCATCTACTGAACATAATGACACATTTAACGAAATAGTTAAATTTGAAGAGGATATTGAACGCCTTAAGCGGAAATTAGACTTCTTCCAAGATAAACTAAAGGAGATTAAAAATGCTAAAAGTAGAACTGAATAGGATAGGACCCGATGATTTCCAATGGACATTATATACTGATGATAAATCTTTTGAAACTTGTTCCCTGTGTGGAGAGCCTATAAATAGGATAGGATATTATTGCGAAGTGTCAAGCAGAGTATATTGCTCAACATGTAACAACGAGCGCGGACCTCCATGCGAAAATCTTTCCAAACTACAAAATAAGGAACATATTCACAGGAAAGTTATAATTCTCATCAAAAGCGAGTAGTTACAAATTAAGAAACCTTTATATATTACATAAGCGTATATATAATATAAATAAGATGGGCTAGGTCTAGCTAGTTAAGGCCGCCGGACCGATACCCACAAATTAAATTCTATTTTATAATGGATACCATTCTGAATGAGCATCCCTTAGGTATTTATCCAATGCGGTTGCACAACCACCAATTAATACCCACAACGCTGTGTTAACAGGGCTGGTATTGATTAATACGGATATTAATGCTGGTATCTGTGGTACAACAGCTCTCAAAAATCTTTTTCCATAATGGAAGAAGCTTTCTTTAAAAGTATATGTTTTCTTTGCCATTTTTGTTCCTCCTTTCAGTTAATACTAATTATTAAAAAATAAAAAAAATAGGGTTAATAAACCCCAATTGTTGCCTCAACTTGTTCGTCAACTAACTTGATTAATACATCATCGTTGTCTGCATTTGATTCTGGTGAGACAATTACGCAACCTAATGAAGTTAATACATCCTCATCAAATGTTCCGATTTCTCTGCCACTATACAAAATGTCAGTTGATTCTGCATCATCTTCGTTACCCAAACTTTCGCTTTCAGCTAATGAATTAATAGTAATCCATTCACCTAGTTCGTCAGTTATGTAGACTTCTCCATTTGGACCGAACTCGACTACGTAATCTGCTTCATTCAAATCAATAACTACTTCGCTATCAGTTGCAACAACAAAGTCACTACCATCTGCGTAATAGATATTTGAACCGTCTGAATACAAGACACTAAAGTCATCTCCGTCAATTTCCAAGACATCTTCACTGGCTTTTAACTCAGTTACTTTGACATCTACTTCATCAACTTCAATTGTATCAAATCCAATTTCTAGTTCAACTACACTTGGTTCACTTACTTTATCAAGGCATACAGACAAGTATTCTTCTGGGAATACGATACAATCTCCAATGCTCAATGCAGCCATATCACTGTCTAATCTATTGAACTTTTCATCCAATACAACAGAGATACTTACCAATTGACCATCTTCAACTTTAATATCCCATACCCAATTAGCTGATTCTCCATAGTCATCGCCAGACTCAACAGTTTCCTGTGAACCAATGCCTACGACCAAAACAGCTGCACTTTCTGCTTTAGTGTCTCTATAGAAAATATTGTCTACATAGACTTTCACACCATTAACAGTTTCAGTGTCACCTTCTTCAACAACTTCGGCTTCTCCATCAACAGCAACAATGACTGAATCCATACCAACGTCTACTAACTCAACGCCATCGATTACTTCGCCAACATGAACATATTGTGTTGGTTTTGTAAAGTAAGTCATTGAATTCTCATCTACATCTGTAATAGACAAGACTTGGCCTAAGAAACTTATTTCTAATGGATTGTTTTCACTGATGTCGTCAACTAAAACTTCATCTTCAAAATTATAGTTGTAACTAACAGATTCTCTTACTTCGCTAACTAAATAAACATTTGAACCAAACTCTGATTCATAATCTTCACTTCCGCTGTAAGCAATCTTATTGTCTGAAGTTAATTCTACACTTTCAGATACATCAATACTGTCTTCTCCAAATTCTATTTCTGTGTCAATTAATTTCTCAACTTCGTTCTCATCAAGGCTCAATTCGACGTTATCACCTAGATTGTATTCTTCTGAATACAAAGCACTTGGTGCAACTACGATTACCTCTTCTTCTTCAACTGGCAAAGTCGCAATATAATCATCTATCGCACCTTGGTTGTCAGTTGTAATATCTACTGATTCTTGACCGCTCAAGTAAGCTGCGTCTTCCATTGCTTTAACTTCTTCTGCTGTGTACTCAGTTGTGTTTTCTGTAGTACATGCACTTAAGAATACAGCAATGCCTAACATAGCAACAATACCTAAAACGACCAATACTTTCTTGCTTAAACCCATGTTTTTCTACCTCCATGAAATTTTATAGCTCTAATCTCTAATATCTTCTCCTTTAATAACCTTTTTATTCATATTATTTAAAGGATTAGGGATATATAACTCGTTCACTTTCTCTGTTACTACTTTCCGAAGAAGAAGCTCATCTTCGGTGCGGATAGTTACTGAAAAGTGTGGAGCACGAAGAGAGTTCATATCAGTAAGCGATTAACACTACAACGCCTTTTATTTCCTCTAAGGCAACCCATGTCGCGTCTGCGCCCTTACAATTGTCTCCTTGACATTGGTACTCTGGGAGTCCGATTTTATTAGTCCTAACTCTCACAACCCTATGGCAGATACTATTTATGGAACCTTTCTTTTGGTAGACTATAATATCTCCAACCTTGGGGAGTTTATCTTTAGGCCAATGTTCTTGTGGCAAAATAATAATATGCGAGTCTTTATCTAATGTTGGTAACATAGAGTTTGTATCAGCTATAAAATGTTTAATTGGCTGTTTTACGTAGACCACAACGCTTGAATTCGATATCTTAATCTCATCCTTTAATAACCAATCCTGTGGGGAGAAATCGTCTTTCTTACTACGGAATATAGCCGAACCTCCAGCTCTAATACCTTCAAAAGTATCTTCGCTATTGACTTCCAATTGATTAGTCTTACTTATCTTAACTAACTCTTGAGAAATTGCATCTCGTTGTTTGAATGATTCGTCTAACTGGGCCTCCAATGTTTTAATCTGGTCTTGGAGTTTTTTAATCTCCAGACTAGATTCTAACTTAAACCCTTTTATTGCCTCTTTTATTCTTATCATTTTACTCCTAAGTTGTAATTAAACCTGTTTCAGTTTTATATCCTTCAATCCACCAAATTCTCATTTTCACAGCTGATACCGCAATTGTAGCAGTATGGTTCTGGTATGAACAACCAAATGTGTATGAGGATTGACCAGCCATTAATGGTCCTGCACATGCACCGACATCATAAGCTGGCCCATCGTTTAAACTAGTTTCGCATATCGCGCTGTTTGCATCATCACCTTGAACTGGCCAGATTGTTGACCAAATGTAATCTCTACTAGCAGTAGTTTCTAATGTCGCTGAAAATACAATATCATACGCTTGGTTAGAAGCATCTACATCACTCTGACTGTTATTTATGTAAAAAGAGAAATCACCGTGACCAGCGCCAGTAATAGAATATGTAAAACTAATCTGCATAGCTGTAATTATATTATCCGCAGTTCTTGGTGTAAATGTATAAGTCCTTCCAGAAGCTGGTGACGAATCAGTGTAATCAATATATTTAACACAAGACTGTGTCACATACGATGTAGGAAATATATGAAAGTTTGTAGTAGAAGTTGCTACTCCTATTGGTACGCTAGATATGGTAGTACTTGTCCCTCCAGCGGATGTAGAGGTGTAATAAATCTCCTTAGCTGTTAATCCCGTCGTTCTATAATTTCCTCCACATTGTAAGTATACTGTGGTTCCAGAGTTTGCAGTGTTAAGTGCTATTCCTGTAAATTTGTTATCTGCGGAAGCATCTTTATCAGACTGGTAAGCTTCACCATCAGATTCTGAAACATAACAAGCCTGACCTGCTGTTAAGTTTTCTCCAGCTTCAGCGTTGATTATATTTATAGCTGCATTTGCGTCTCCATCATAAAATATATCTCCATCTGTTTTTGGTTGTACGTATTCAACTGCCATTTATTTCACCTCATTTGCTTTATATTCTAGGTACTCAATTATATGAGACCCACCGATTATTAATTTGTTTTTTAGATACCATCTAACTATGTCTTCTGAATCAATACTAGGAAACAATTTTAGAATTGCTTGCGATTGATTACTAAATTGTATGTTTAGTTCTGCATTTTCCATTTATACCACCTCAATATAATCATTCTGTTGGATTTTAAAGTTGCTAGTTTTATATGTGGGGCTAATTCTACTTGCACAGAATAGTGTAGCAGTCCCACGATTTGCTAAGTGCCAATAGTCCATGACTATACTTCCTGCGGCAATTATAGTCCCAGTACTATCAGTATGAAGTCCTATATAAAGATAATCCAAAGTTGTTACATTTGGAGAACCTATACTTGCCGAAGTTGCCAAGTTATGTTCTATAACATTCCAATAATTTGTAAGTTCAACTTGAGAAAAGGATTTCACATAATAATTTGAACTATCATTCCCAATTCTAATCTCTACAGCCGTTCCTGTAGAAGCTAATTGGGTTATGTCAACAAATCTTAATCCCATTCCTAAATCACAACCTGTACCATCATAGGTACTACCCAATGTTTGATAATAATATGCAATTGTACTAGCCGTTCCGCTCTTACCTATACTCAACCCACTATCCCCTTCTCTGAACTGCGAAGTATTTATTACTTGTACAGCTGCATCAGTACTCTCTGTGAATGTCTGAGTACTACAATTATCTAATAAAGTAATACTTCCTCCGATAATACCTGTACTTAACCCTGTCTGCTGTAAATATACTGAAAGCGTTGTTCCTAGATTGTTAGTAGGTTCAGAGGTATCTAATACACTAATTACTACAGTCCTAAAACCAGAATCTGTATAGGAAGAAACGGCGTTTCTATCTTGAGGCAATACCACAGCATAGTCTCTATCTGCAGGTATGGTTCCATTTCCAAAACCCCATTCTGAATAAATTGGTCTTGATGATGTATCTCCACCTATCCACGAACGAGTTAAATTTAATCCATCATTGGTAATTAGAGAGTTACCAACACTTTCATCACTAATCGTAAAAGTTTCACTAATCCTAGTAAATAACAAATCACTACATACTGTTCCTGTGAACACCCTCCTAGAAAAAATAGTCCCCCCTGTTGATGCGCTAAACCAACCTACTTCACCAATTGTGGTACCCCCCACGGTACTTATTCCCGGAACTAATTCTCCAATCAGAGTTACATTATAACTAGTTCCTGTGTTAGAAGATAGAGTTACTCTAGAACCAACTTCACTTTCTAAAGCTGTGTCTGAAATATTAAATGCTGTTGTTCCAGAACCTATTCCTACGTAAGTCGGAGAAGTTACTCCATTAGAAATCCAATCTCTCACCCAATATCTTCCGGAACTAGGTAATACTTGTTGGGTGGTATCTTCATAATAGGTTGAATAAGAACCTGTCAAATCTCCAAATTTGTCTGTACCAATAATACCATTAGTAGAAGAACCAAAAATAAAAGTAAGTCCTAACGATTTATTTTCTACCAATAGATTACTACTAACAACTTTTAATTTATAAGAGGTAACTACAAATTGTGTTGGCTGAGAACCCGGTTTAATCAAGTTATGTTGCATATTCTGTTGATTGCTCAAACTCCTACCTAATATCTCACCAAGTTCACTCATTTTATTCTATAGTCTCCTCATCTTCTTTTAATGTCAATATTGTCTTATCAATAGTATATTTGATTTCTATGATTCTGAGTTTCTTCTCAAACAAACCAAAGTCCGGGAAAGTAAGAGTAATTATATCTCCAAGGGCATAGACATTAGTAAATTGTAATTCTACCTCTGCTTCTATTCGTGGATTAGAATATAGTTTGATTATCTTGATAGCTTCATCATATCCTGTCCATTGAGCTTCCAAGTCTATTGCTGCTGAGTATTCGTCCTCATCAGCACCACAAGTTTTCTTGGAGCCTGTTTTAGTACCATCATCATTCCTAGCCTCGAACTGGAAAGTCCAAGTAGCAGAACCACTACCCCAAGTACCACCCGAAAGGGAAGGATAGTTAGAAGTCCTAACCCCCTCAGAGTCTACAGGGAACGCAGTAGTATTCTTTTGAAATTCGTTCTCAATCAAAGTTGGAGCCACATTCGAAGTCGAAGTTGTATACAACCATCTACCTCCAATAGAAGAGGCACTTGTAAAATCAGCAGCAAGATATTCTAATCCTATCTCGTTACAGTTTGCTCCAACGTTATAAATAACAAAGTTAACTACATCATCTACTTTCTTTGCCGCAGAAGTCAAAAGGGGTATGACTGAACCGTCAGAAGTTCCTTGAGTAATATTTGTAGCAGAGTATACTGTTGCACCATTTGCATGCGTAGCGGCAGTAGTACCATTCGCCCCACGCGTACAACCAGTAAAAGTTGTGGCTGTCTTACCAGTGAACGAAATCTCTTCTGAGTCTATCTTGATTATCCCTCGTTTATTATTCCAACTTGCTGTAGAAGCCACAGTTACAGTCGTGTCTGTAGAGTTTAACCCAATAGTAGTTGTAGTTGAGTAAGATATAACAATAGAATCTATAATCATATCCCCTGAAGACATAGTTGATGCAGCAGATTCTATATCAAAATAAATTCTGAGATAATCTAACGCAGCAATGTTCGGACTACCCACCGCGGTCAAATCACTTATCACAAATGAAAATAAATTCCATCCAACACTCAATAAATCTCTACCCATATCACTATTGTCACATCTATAATAATTACTAGAATCAGAACCCAGCCTTATAAAAGATGAACTGAATCCTGCGGAAGTTTCTATCTTGTTTAAAGTTGCAGTATCTTTTATGTATACATAAATATGAAAGGTCCCGCCTGTACCATTAATGGGTGAAGCAAGAGTTTTATTATAAGTAAAAGAAGACACTCCCCCAGATAGAAAACCAATATTCAATGCTGTTGCATCAGTAGTTCCGCCATATTCTTGGTAAGTAGTAGTATTTGTAGTTTCTGCTATTGCAGCTGCGTCACCAGTCCAATCAGCAGTACTACAAGCATCATACGTCGTGTATGTTGTTGTTGTTTCGGTAGACGAACCTGACAAAGTGGTGCTTGGTGCTGATGCTATCTTAGGTCTACAATAGAACTCGTAATTATCAGTATCAGGGTTATATTCTACCCAAAAAATGTATTGGCCATCTTCAGTATATTCATCGGAACAAACTTCTTCAATCTGTTCTAAAGTGTTCTTGTACCCAGCAAAATATTCTTTGTTTGGAAACGCCGAACCATCACGTTTAGTAATTGGATTACCTAAAGTATCCCATTCATTCTCTTCGGCTCCATACAAGCTTCTGTTAATATTATAATCATTTAATTGTGCTAACAAAGTTTGGATAATAGAATAGAACGGCTGAGCAACAGTGGTCTTATCAAATGTAAGCCCGCACATAATTATTTCAATCAACCCTTTCCCTCTAACATTTAAGAAAGCACCGGAGTCACTAGAATCTGAACTTGGTTCTGTAACTACACCAGAAATTAATAAATCTGCATTGGTTGCACTAGTCGCATCTTTCCAAACATAAACATCACAAATATCATCGGCAGTTATAATCGCGTGCCTAACTTCGATATTTCTATTTCCAGTGGCTGGAGCACTCACAAAAGTTAATGTGCTACCGCTTACAGAATAATCCGTAGTATATGTTTGCTCTACATCATCAACAAATACTTGAAACAATGTTGAATCACCAGTAAAATCACTAACCACATCCGAGGGTAAAGAAAATGCTAAAGTGAATGCTAATGTACTATTATCTCCGCTAAAAGTCTGAGCATTATAGATATTATGCGGATTCTGAATTGTAAACTCGAACTGGTCTACGCTCTTACCTATCCCTTTAGTAACTTGGATAGAGTTGCCTCTTAGATATTTAAGCTCGATACCAGTTGTTGACCAAGTACTATCTTTTAGCTTTTTGTACAATAATACTTTACATTTATTGTAGTGCATGTTACCTCGTTTCGATAAAGTTGATTGAATATCTCCAGATATGGTTCCTATCAGAACTACTATCCAAAGAAATGTTGAACGAATCTATGAATACAGATATTGTACTACCTAATGTCTGTGTACCTGAAGTTGAGTAACCACCTGAAGGTCTACCACCCAAAGCATAGGAGTTAGTACCACAAGTCAACGCAAATGTAATCGGTGTTGTAGTTTGCAAAGTTGCGAAATTAATCAATAATTGTTGAGTTAACTCGTTTGTACCTACATTGTTTACATCAATAACCCCTGTTACATTTATTGTTGGGTTCTCGAATCCTTTGGACTGACAAGGTACAATATCATAAGAACTCTCTGCAGGACTTACATCTGATAAACTTTTCCATCCGTAAGATATGTCTACTCCATATAAGTTTACCGCAGTTCCTGAGTTTACAAGTGTGTGTGTTATTGTTGCTCCCATTTTTATCTCCCCAAGTTAGCATTACTAGTGTACCTTTTAATCTCATGCAATAATTTCCTGTACACGGTCTCGTCTACGCTACCATTGATTGTAATATTAATTCCGCCATTACTAGAATTGCCGCCTTGATATGGAGTCTGAACTTTCTCTCCTCTGTGCATTAAATACATACCAGTCTCTGGAATATCTCCACCGAATTGTTTTCCGTTAGAACTCGTTCCTGAAGAAGATTTAGACACTGACCCAGATAGTCCGCTATAACTTCCCGCGCCACTAACTTTACTCATTGCTTCATATAGCCTATTATATGCTGCAGTCATTCCATCTACAGCAGTAGTAGTATCATAAGCTTTCGTTATATTCGCATCCATAGTTGGAATAAGTGTGTCAGTCATAGTTGTAGAAGTCTGAACAATTCCGGCATTTAATCCATTTTCTCCAGAAATACTGTTAATCACACTCTGAACTGAAAAATCAAATCCATCTAAATATTCCGTTTGAACACCAGTTACTAACGCATTTTCCGCAGCAATTGTAGAACCATCGGCCATACAAGCATTTAATTCTTCTTGGGAAATAGTTGCATTTTGTGATGTTGTACTCATTAATCCCATTGCAGAATCTACTGATGAAAATACTAATGCTTGACTTTCAAGGTTAGATTGGTTTGCAGAGTCAATTATACTTTGAACTCCGCCAGCAGCTTTTCCAAAACTTCCACCACCGGGAATCTTAGAAGCCATATTTAGTAAAGATACAATAGCTCCACCAATCAAATTTACAGCTAATAAGTTAATATTGTTGAAGGTGGACCAAGCCAATTTAACGAAACCTCCTAATATAAGTGGTAAATCTAAAGTAAATATCCCTGTTAGAAAATCCTTAAATGCTAACCATTGTTGTTCTAATTGTGGGATGATTGCATTTGTTGAATCTTTAAGCCCTAAAATATTATTATCATACATCCATTTTAATAAGGCTATTGCAACGATTACAACTGCTATCCAAAATAGTACTGTTCCTAACCCTGCAACAAATGCGCCTAAACCTGCAGCACCACCAGCCCCAGCAGCAGCAATTCCAAGATAATCAAATGCCCAAACTAACCCTGATAATCCTAATACAAAAGAACCCAATAGGAATAACAGAGCACCAATCAAAGCTCCGAATCCAATTAAAGCAGTAAATAATTTTGGATGTTTCTGAATCCAAAGAGACACGGCATTTATTATTGAAATAATTATAGGCAATAATGGAAGTAAAGCAGTATTAATAGCCCTACCAATTTCGAATCTTAAATAGGTCATATATGCAGTCAACTGGTTTAATGCTGTTCCAGCATAACCGCTAGACTCAATAATTTTATTAAACGCGTCTACAGAAGTGGTAGCAAGTCTTGTAAATATTCTTTGTATTTGCATTCCGAAGAACATAGCAGATAACGCACCCATCTCGAATTCTTGAGCAAACTTCCCAAACTTCTTTGTAGTAGAAGTTATTCTTTCATTAACAGTCTTTAGAGAACCATCAACTTGTGCAACATTCTTTGTCATAGTTGCTGTAGTCTTTTGCATACCCTTCCCAACATCTTCTATAACTTTTTTAGTACGCAATAATCCTGCCGAAGATTTATCTCGATAAACTGTTTCTATTTCAATTCGGTTTCTTGATGCCATTATCTTCTCCTAGACTTACGCTTAATTTCTTCGCTGTCTTTGTGACAAAATTCTAATAAATCTCTAACCAGCTCGGGAGATAGTTTCTTGAACTCTTCTAATGGAATCCAAGACTCATAAGCTCGCATAAGAGTATGATAAGCCCTAGCAAAATCTTTTTCATCGCTAGGATTATACTCCTTATCGAACAAGTTTATGAGTTTGGTCATTTAATTATTCCTTTCTCCTTAAGTTTTTCAACATCTGGTCTCGGTGACAATTCTTCTAATACTCTAGCCATTCCGGAAATGTTTGAAGTTACAAAGTTGTCAATAGTCTGGTCATCTAAATCAGGATATGATTCTTTGATGATACTCCTAAATAATTCGAACATTGCACCCACAACTTCTGGTGATTCTTGTCCACATTCTTTAGTAATCTTTCCTATCTTTGTAGCCATTTGGATTTGTTCCATATTCAATGGTTTGAATAGAAATGTGTCTTCTGTACCAGTCTCCGAATCTATAAATGCGAATTCTACTGGTTTCCTAATATGTCTTTCAAATAATGATTTGCTCATCTTTTCTTACCTCTTCTCTAGTTTCTTCCCGTTAAGGAGTGTGATAGATTTCTGTTCTGACTGGGCAGGTTTACCTTCCAATCTTGTTAGTCTTTCTTCAAAGTCCATAATACGTTCAGCGAGTAATTCGTCTACTGAAGATTTCTGGATTTCGTCTATAAGATATTTCAAACACATACCATAATCATCTTCAAAATGTTCTTTGGCTAATTCTTTGAATATCTTTTTGGTACCTGAAGGGACTCTGGAAATCCAGAGCCCAGTACCTAAGACTTTCTCCTTTTCTTCAGTAGGGATTACATCACTCATTTACTCACCATTTGGCCGAGCTTGTGTAAGCAGCCAATGCAGCCAATGTTCCAGTGTTATCAATGGATTCATATTTCATGTTTCCATTGGCACTCTTATCAAAAGCTGTTACTTTATACTTGACAGTAAATTTCAAAATACTATCAGTAAAGCTTGGTTTAACACTAGTCAAATACCCATCTGCAGCTACGAACCTAAACGCGTTACCAGTGTTTACTGCGTCACTTGCAGCAGTAACTGCGGAACTGTCTGTCCATAGTATTGCCAACCTGTAATTGTTTCTAGTCCTATCGTTTGTAATACTAATTGGCTGTGAAGTGTCTTCAGTACAGAACATACCAAAGAATCCATAACCTATTGTACCACTTGAAGTACCAGCTTGTACAGGGTAACATTCTAATGTTATTTCAGTATCACCTTGAGGCACATATTTTGCAACACGTCCTCCGTTTACTAATGCGATACCTTCTATGTCTTTGTCTGCCAAGTCAATATCAATTGTCTCAGTTAATGCTTGAAACTGAATATTGCTTCCGCTTTGTGCAGCGAAATCGACTTTACAAACTTCTTTCCATGAATCAGGTGCCATTTTTGTTTTTTACCTTCCTTTTGTTTTTATTTTATTCTACCTTTTCCTGCTCTTCGAATATGCTTGGATACAATTGCACCGGCTTTACGGTTCATTGTATTGTACGCTTTTCTTAGGTACATTGTCCTAGGAATATGAACTGTGATTGCTCCTAATTCTTTCATTTTATCTCGGCTAATACCCATTCTCTGGTAAGCCCAAGACCTAAACTTATCTCTCGGAGTATCAACCCAGCTAGGGTAACCTTGAGAAAAGAATGCGACTTTGTGAGGTCTGACACCATACTCCCAGAATACGGCTTCATCTTCAGCAATAACTTTACAAGTGTAACTCCCGCCAATCTTTCTCGGACTGTCCCTATAAATTAGTTTCCTAAGTTGTGGAGTTAGTTTAGTATAATGCGACAGACTCATACGCGCGTGCTTGATAACACCATCAGCAATCTCAACAGTAGCTTCTTTACCGGCCTTAGGCATAGTCTTACTCAAATCATCAAAGTAACCATATACATCTTTAAGTCCTTTAATCCTAATAGATAATGTTGCTGCCATTAGAAACCACCAGTCCTAGATAGTATAACTTCAAATTGGAATGTTGCTTTCTTGATATGTAATTTAATCTTTCCTCTTTCAAAAGTATCATCATCAGTGTCAGCCAAGTCTAAATTTCTAATCCCTGCTTCAGCTAGAGTGAATTTGTAACCTTCAACCGCGTCCAACATATCATCGAAATATTGGTCACAGGTTGCCCAACTAGTAGCATAAACTTCAACATCAATTGTGCCAGTATAAGTAGTCTTGGTCATTGTCAATTGTTCAGTACTAATCTTAACCGGAGAAATAACCATTAAAGGATAATCACTAGCAGTATCTATTTCAAAATCAGGCATAGAAGAGTAAATCCATTTACCAGAGGTGTGTGGATTAGCAACGCCAGCGTTAATCAAATTATAGAAGTTCTCCCAAATCTTTGCAGTAACTGTACTTTTGCTGATGGTCACCATCTTGTTTCCTCCGAATCATTCGGATTATTACTCATCGCACAACCCTCGTGGGATTATGCGGGCTCATTATTATTTAGCGGAATCATTCCACCAGCAAGATAATAGTATCCTTTACACTTAAATACCTATCTAAGACTTCCTAGCTCTGACTTCAACAACATAAATCGAGTTATTACACTCGTGCTGGATAATAGAGTCTACAGTATAAGTACTAGAATTCTTGATAATGAAATCATTCCTATCACAAATAGTACCAGTAGAATTATCAAAATATAGAACTAAATCTCCAGCTTGGAAATGGCCTTCTTTTACCAAATCATCATCATGTGTCAAATAATTCAAAACAGCACTCCCAGTAGTAACAGTTGTAGAAGTAGTAGCATCACCATAGATATTATAACTGCCTTTGGAAACATTTAAAATCGAAACTGCACTAGCAAACTCGTTAACTATATTCTTGTATAATATTCCATCACAGACAATTGGCATTTAAATCGCCTCATACTTTTTGTGGAGTTTGTTGTTTTCAACATTGATTTCATTGATTACTTCTAGGTATTTGTTCCAATAATAGTCTGGAGCTTTCATATCCCTAGTAATATCGGTACTACCCAACTTGACTCTTGGAGCTTTACCTATGTTTAATCTTGCCTGTGCCATTGATGCAGTTAAGAAAATTACAGCTGAATAATATCTTCTATCAGGAGTATCCATATCTATTCCTGTGTAATAATAATCTATATACGCTTCAGAATCAGATGCTGGTGCGGTAGAAGTTACAATTTTACCCTGAGTACTATTTACTGAAGAAATCGGAATCGTAGATTCGTTACCTTGGTTATCAACCTCATAAAATGTTATATCATACGTACCAACTAACCCTGAAGGACTACTTGGTATATCACCAATCCAATTCCCTTCCCAGTTCTTAACATAGAATGTAGTATTACTTCCATCAACATCATTCTCTCTTGTTGAATCTATATACTCTACTTTTTCTCTGACCACCCTAACATTTATTTGGCTATTAACAAAAGACAAAGCATAAGTCCCAAGAGCGTAAACGTTTGCGTCTGAAATATCTGTAGTTTCCAAGCCTGTTATGACTCTAAATCCAGATAAAAAGTTAGTATCTACCCATGACATCTAAATCAATCCTCCTATGTTTAATCCCATCAATGCTCCAAGTAATACTAAAGCTCCACCAACCATCCAACGCCATTTCTTCAAATCATCAACTTCGGCAAGTAACCCTTTATGGCCGTTACCTTCTATTTCTTTGCGGATATATTTCAAATCTGTCTTCATCTCGATTATATCTTCACGAAGACCTTGAATATCATCCTTACATTTCTTTTCGTTCATTTTGAAGTAGGAGCCTCGCTACCGTATGTGTCTAACTCATAATGGATATCAAACTCTAACATCCCTGCATCATCAGCATAATTGTCAGTAGATAAGTCTGCTCTTCTAGATAGTCTACCCATCATAATTGAAGACAATCCAGTTATAGCAGTACCTGAAACCGCTGGAAATGAAGTATAAAAACTTTTATATTGAGAGTTAGTTGTAAAACTTACTGAACCAGAGATAGTCAATGTTGGCGTACCAGCAGTTCCATTCGTGTCAAACCAAGAGTATTCTAATTGCCAAACTACTGTACCTACATTAGTAGTAGTCGGACACCAGTGGACATGAGGAATAACATTGGAACCTATGACATACCCATGGGGAAACTGGGCTACAAATGTAACATCTTCTTCAGTAGAACCATCGAATAATAAACATTTCATATTCCCAACTAATGCTCCATAATCTGGATGACTAGTAACAGGGTTAATTCGAACCGCTTCAGCTGGGAATCTCAAATCATCCCATCTAGATAAGTCTCCAGAAACCCTTGTTATGAAAGACATCTCCTACCTCCTAATATGTGAACCAGTTTGCGCCATCACAATACAAACTTACAGAGTTGTAGTTTGCGTTGATTGTATATGTCCCGGCACCGTTAATGTTACCTACTGCTGGTTGGATAGTAATGTTGTTGGATGCAGCACCGCCAGATTCATCTTTGATACAAAATACTTTACCAGCGATGTTCGCAGTCGCAGCCAATGTAACAGTCCTTGGAGAAGATGTGTCGAATACACCAACAATATAATCTCCTAGTTGT
>Ga0310040_1000242_pt1 | contig 59037 bp, 57 predicted proteins | sample EPASupsiteHSE623_FD_200237 | JGI IMG/M metagenome (GOLD analysis project Ga0310040, IMG submission 200237) | Bioremediated contaminated groundwater from EPA Superfund site, New Mexico - Sample HSE6-23 (v2) (version 2) | ecosystem: Environmental > Aquatic > Deep subsurface > Groundwater >...
GCCTCGTTTTGATTTATTGACCTGAAAAAACGAGGCACCAGAACCGTCCCCATGCCTCGCCCCCGTCCGAACCAGTGGTGAGAAATCGTCGGGTCCTGACCCGACGATTTATTTTTTTTGATTTGAACTGAGAAATGAAGATTATAAGATGCTAATCATGGAATAATGGGAAAGTAGTCCAGTCAAGTTGAGTGCTGACCTTCTAGGAGAGATGAGTGGAGTTTTTCATTTTATTGATGACTATTTTTAACAATATCTCACGTTTATGTACTTGTTGGAAAGATACATATAATGCTATAATTTTTAAACTTCACGATTGGGAGATGGAAATTAAATGCAGCATCGAACTACATCACTTGAAATATTTCGTTGGGGATATGTCCATTTACCAGGTGCAGTTTTTTTCTATGCTGATGAACTAAATCTTGACATAGAGGATATTGGAATTTTGGCAGCAATCTTCCATGCATTTGAAAATACTAAGCCCGTCCATCGATCTGGGGTGAGCACCGGGCAGATTTTACATAGTTGTTCAACTTTAACGACCCAAAAATTGTCGCGCAAGCTACAAAAACTTTCCAAACAGGAAATTATTGAAATAGTTGAGGGTAAAACCAAATCATTTACGGAAAAGATAGTGCGGCTCGAACCGTTAATGATTAAGCTGCAGCAAATGGTGGGGCGCGATCATCCCGAAATAACTCCGCTGCCGCAACCGACCCAGGTGGATAGTAAACAGGATAGACTAATGGAGGAGTATAAGGCCAGGATTGAGGAATTGGAACAGAAGCTGGGTGAAGGACGAACACGTATAGCCTCGAATCATTTTACTCCGGCAGATATGAATTATAAGCGAGTGGCTGACTTCATTGCTAAGAAAACTGGCAATCTGTTGAGTGTGAAAATGGAAACTGAACTTAGCAAGTGGTTAATTGAATTCGGATTTACTCCGGAATTTCTGCTCTGTATGCTGGAGCTGGCTTTTGAACGCAAAATTACTAATCCGCGTGATATTACCAAAATTGCGAAGGATTTAAGGGATTACTCGATAAATAATTTGGACGGTCTGGAAGTTTACTTCAAGAACTATGTTGATCATGAAAAAAACATTACCCGCAATCAATTTGACCCTGACGCAGCTGAATTTGGAAATTTCACCGGTCTGGATATGAGTGCGGAAGCCCGTCGAAAGGTTTACAATAAATGGCGCTATGATTGGGGATTCTCGCATCAGTTAATTATGAAGGCTGGGGAACTTATGTGTCAGCGCACTAAAAATGGCGGGATGGAATACATAGACAGCGTTTTAAACAACTGGATGACCAAAGAAATAAGGACCTTAAATGATGTTGAAAAAGAGATTGCCGCTTTTAAAAACCGAGCGAAGTCCGGTAAAGCTGGGAATACGATGGTTAAAAACGCCAATGGCAAACTTAATGCCGCCGAATATGAATTTTATGTGCCACCTGAAGTACTAGCTGATTTAAAAAGTAAGGTATAAAATAGATGCCAGGAGCAATCCTGGCATACAGTTGTCTAATACAGGCAGAGCGATCGATGGAAGTGAAGATCAAGGAATGAACAAAATCCCGCGATTGAGACGTACCCAAAGTACGTTGATTGAGCGGGTTTTGAGAAATGACGCAGAGATTCGCTTTTATCGACGATCTGGAGGCCAGGGGCAACCCTGGCATTTCTATTTAGAGGAGAGTTAAAGTGCTGGAAGAAATGGATTTAAAACCACATCTTATTGATCTGGAAAGCGAGCGACGGGTTCTGTCCTCAATGCTGCATTCGGAGGAGGCGTGCATAGAAGCATGCAATTCTTTGCTATCTTCTGATTTCTATTCACCCCAGCATGCCACGGTTTTTGAACTTACCAGCAGTCTGTATGAAAGAGAGATAAGACCGACCTATGTAGAATTGATTAAAGAAGCTCATAATCTGGGAATGCTGACCAGTACTCGCGATATAGACGACTTGCGCTATATTGCTGAGCATTATATATATGACGGCAACATAAAATTCTGGATGCAAAAGGTGCGTGACCGAAGCCGCCTGCGTAAATTTGAGGGATTTTTGCGCAGAAGTTATCAGGTCTTAAACGAAGAGACGGATCAGGATGTAGAACAGATTTTGATGTCGGCTGAAGAAGAGCTTACTAATCTGACCGCTCTGGAAATCGACGATCATGTGGATAATCCCGACGAACTGGCTAAACTGGGCTATGATGAAGTAGAACGCCGTTTTTTACGCTATAAGGACATCAAAGAACGCCATCATGGGGTTATTCCGCTGGATGGACTGCCCACCGGTTTCTATAATCTGAATAAAGTGACTCTGGGTTACAAACCAGGGGATTTAATAATTCTGGGTGCTCAGACTGGGCATGGCAAGACCTCATTTGCTCTGCACACTGCTAATGCGATTGCCGTTAGAGCTAAGAATAACATCCTGTATCTTAATACCGAGATGAGCAGGCCGCAGATAGCCCTGCGCTGGGGATCGATCCTGTCTGGCATAGAGCATGAGAGGGTCCGCAGCGGTGAAATTAATGAGTCGGAATTATCGCAAATATTAAAAGGTTATGCAGATCTGGGAGAGAGCGGGTTTTATTCCTATCCCTGCCCTAATCTAACTCCGGAGAAAACTATTTCCATAGCCCGCAAGTTCAAATCCCAAAAGCATATCGACATGATGATAATAGATTATATTGGGCGCATGGATAAACAGGACCCGCGCTTGCAGGAATGGCAGGTCTTGGAGCAGATCGTCAAGACCCAGAAGATGCTGGCCCAAAATCTGCAGATTGTAGTGATGTGTCTGGTGCAGTTGAATCCCGACGGCACCTTACAGGGAGCCAAACGTATGAAAAACGAGTGTGACTTGATGCTGAAACTCAGCCCTATTACCAAAGAGGAACAGGAAGAAAATGAAGAGCTGAAGAAATTTGACATAATGCCGAACTATGCCATATTTGTCGATAAGAACCGCGATGGTCAGAGCGGCATTCGTATTCCCATCCATTTTGACCTGCAACGTCAAACCATGAAGGATGTTAAAAGGGTATCGATATAATGGCAGCATTGGATCATAATCGGGAGAAAATATATGACAGTGTAGCCGACTTAATTTTCAACCTGCATATGCAGAAAGAAAAGTTGAGCAGGGAAGAGATGCATTGTCTACTTTCAATTCTTGATCTTACGGTAATGGGGAAGAAGGATTACGGTCTAATCGGCTTGTTAAAGGAATGGAAATCAGGGGACCCTGATTCCGAGATAGATGACATTGTCAAAGCCACTTTGCTTAATATCGATTATAGTAATTTCGACTCAGAGCAAAGAAATATAGAGACTATTCGTGACTTGTTGCGGTATAATAAAAAATTAAGAGACCGCTAATTGATGGCGCGTAGAACAGTAGGATAGGAGAGAATTATTATGCAAATATGGAATAAAGCGATGGAGTGTATGCCTCGGGAGGAAATGGATGCCCTGCAGCTCCGTAAGCTCAAAAAGAGCTTGAAATATGCTTATGATCGTTCCCCTCTTTATAAAAGGAAATTTGATGAGATCGGTTTTAAACCCGACGATCTTAAATCAATCAGTGACTTGAGCAAGCTGCCCCTGACAACTAAAGACAACTTCCGGGAAGGCTATCCTTATGGCATGTTCGTAGTACCGATGGATGAGGTGGTGCGTATCCATGCATCTTCGGGAACTACCGGCAAATTAACCGTGGTGGGCTGTACCCGCAATGATATGGAAAATTGGACAGAAATTCTGGCCCGCATGATTACTATGACCGGGGTCAATTCCTCTGATGTTACGCAGATAGCCTTTGGCTATGGCTTATTTACCGGTGCGCATGGACTGCAATACGGTATGGAGAGGGTTGGGGCTGCGGTTATTCCCATCTCTGGTGGTAATTCGGAAAAACAACTCATGGTCATGAAGGATTTTGGCACGACGGTTCTGGTCAGCACTCCGACCTATGCTTTGCACCTGGCTGAAGTAGCTGTGAAATTAGGAATAGACCCTCGTACTGATTTGAAGGTAAGGGTCGGGCTTTTTGGCGGGGAATCCTTTTCTGAGGAATATCGGCGGGAAATTGAAAAACGCTGGGGTATGTTAGCAACTGATAATTATGGGCTCAGTGAATTAGGCGGGCCTGGTTTTTCCGGAGAATGCGAACTGATTTGCGGTCAGCATGTGGCGGAAGATCACTATATTGTAGAAATTGTTAACCCGGACACTTTGCAGCCGGTCTCTCCCGGGGAACTTGGGGAAGTAGTTATCACCAGCTTAAGCCGTGAGGCAATACCGGTGGTAAGATATCGCACCAAAGATATTTCCTCCTTAAACTATGAGACTTGTGGCTGTGGGCGCACAACGGTTCGGTTAAGTAAAATTACCGGTCGGAGTGATGACATGATGGTTATTCGAGGCGTAAATGTCTTCCCCTCCCAGATTGAAAGCGTTCTGGTCGATATGGAGGAACTAGCGCCTCATTACCAGATTATCCGCTATAATAAAGGATTTTTGGAAGATCTGGAAATCAGGGTGGAGCTTTCGGAAAATGCCTTTACTGACAAATATGGACATCTGGAGGCAATTGAACAAAAGCTTAAACAAAAGCTGCATAAAACCTTATCCTTAACCCCCAAAGTAAGATTAGTGGAGCCATTTAGCATTGAGAGATCAGCGGGTAAAGCGATAAGAGTAATAGATATGAGAGACAAATAAAGTGGATGGGAGTTTGGAAAGATGAATAATTTTGTTAAGGATAAAGCCAGACCAGAAGTATTCACCCTCAAACCGTATGTGCCCGGCAAACCTATTGAAGATGTCAAACGGGAGTTGGGTCTGGACGACATCATTAAGATGGCTTCCAATGAAAACCCCTTGGGTTCTTCCCCGAAGGCGATAGAGGCGGTAAGGCAGAGTTTGGGGATGATGTACCTTTACCCCGATGCCAACTGTTTCAATCTGAAAAAGCGAGTGGCGGAAGTTACCGGTATCAATGAAAACGGAATTCTCATTGGCAATGGTTCGGATGAAATATTGATGTTGTTAGCGGCCACATTTGTTAACCGGGGCGATCAGATAATATTTGCCCAGCCATCTTTCTCCGAATACGAATTTACCGCCAAAATCATGGGCGGAAAGTGTATTGAAGTACCGCTGATTGATTTCACCCATGATTTAGAATCGGCGCTGATGGCTATTACTGACAGAACCAAAATTGTATATATATGCAATCCCAATAACCCTACCGGTACCATAGTAGGCGCAGCAGATATTGCACGCTTCATGGAGAAAGTTCCGGATGATGTTTTGGTTGTATTTGATGAAGCGTATGGTGAGTATGTGGAAAGTCCTGATTTTGCCAGTGGTTTGCAGTATGTCGAGGCCGGGCGCAATGCCATGGTTTTACACACCTTCTCCAAGATATATGGATTAGCTGCGCTACGGGTAGGCTATGCTTTAACCCTGCCTGAAATTGCCCAAGCGATTGAAATGATAACTGAGCCATTTAACGTTAATATGTTGGCTCAGGTAGGAGCTTTGGCTGCGATAGACGATGTGGAACATGTTGAACTTAGTAAAGAGGTAAACTCGGCCGGCAAAAAATACCTCTATAATGAATTGGAAAAAATGGGCCTATTTTATGTGCCCACGGAGGCTAACTTCATTTTCCTCGACACCGGCAAAAACTGTCAGGAAGTTTTCCAAGCTATGTTGCGGCTGGGGGTAATAGTTCGTACAGGGGATATCTTCGGACATCCCAACTTTATACGGGTAACCATTGGTACGCAAGCGGAAAATGAGCGCTTTATAGAGTCACTGCAACAGGTTCTGAAATAGGTAGTGGCCATGGATACTGTGAAAATACATTATGAGGATAAAGAGGCACGGGGTTTATTGCTCCATGCTCTTTGTTCCTTATTGGATGATATAGAACCAGAACCAATTTTTGTCTGTATTGGTTCTGACCGGCATATTCTGGATTGTTTTGGACCTCTGACGGGGACGATGCTGCACACCAATGCACCTGATCTGCCGGTATATGGAACTCTGAAACAGCCGCTGCATGCGCAGAACCTGCTGCCGGGCCTAAAAGAAGCACGGCACGCGCATATTGGGCACGTAATAGTCGCTATTGATGCATCGGTAGGTGACGAAGAAGAAATAGGTTCGATACAGTTACGACCGGGTGGTCTGGTACCAGGCAAGGCTTTTGCCAAAAATCTGCCGTCCGTTGGCCAATTTGCTATAACCGGGGTGGTAGATCTCAGAGTTAACCACTGGGGAGCCCGGAGAAACAAAAACCAGGGATTGGCACTCGTTTATCATATGGCCCAACTGTTGAGTGAGTCAATTGGTGAATGGCATCGCAATAAACATCGATCTTAGAAATGGAGGATTTTGATGAAAAAACTTATGATAGGTAATGCAGCCATTGCCCGGGGTGCTTACGAAGCAGGGGCAACCATGGCGACTGCTTATCCGGGAACTCCCAGTACCGAGATTGTAAGCAGCTTTGCCAAATACGACGGAGTTTATGCGGAATGGTCACCTAACGAGAAGGTGGCAATGGAGGTAGGAGCTGGTGCTTCCATCGGCGGGGCCAGAACTCTCGTAGCTATGAAACATGTCGGAGTCAACGTTGCGGCTGATCCACTCTATACCTTTGCCTATACTGGGGTAAATGGGGGTTTGGTGATTGTTTCCGGCGACGACCCGGGCATGCATTCATCCCAGAATGAACAGGACAACCGTGGTTATGGGCGTTTTGCTAAACTGCCGGTATTGGAACCGGCCGATAGCCAGGAGGCCCTGGATTTTACCCGTCTAGCTTTTGATATTAGTGAAGAATTTGATACCCCGGTTATGCTGAGGATTACCACCAGATTAGCTCATTCTCAGACCTTAGTTGAAGAGGGTGAGGTTAAATCCCGGCCTCTAAAAGAATATAAAAAGAACGCGGCCAAGTATGTTATGCTGCCCGGTAATGCTCGAATGAGACATATTGAGGTGGAAAAAAGGATGCTGAAGCTGCAGGAATATGCAGAGACCGCTTCCCTTAACCGTATCGAGTGGGGGACCAAGGAACTAGGCATTATAACCAGCGGTGTGGTCTACCAATATGTTAAGGAGTCATTACCTGGGGTCTCGGTGCTGAAGCTGGGTATAACCAACCCTTTGCCCCAGCAACTCATTCGCAGTTTCGCAGCGCAAGTGGACAGGTTGGTAATTATCGAGGAATTAGAACCAGTTATTGAGGAGCAGGTAAAGTCCTGGGGGATCAAGGTTGAAGGCAAAGAACTGTTTACTCTCCTGGGTGAATACAGCCCGGAAATGATAGGGGAACGATTGGCGAATGTTACTCCCGCACCCGGTTATGGATTGGATAAGGAAATACCGGCCCGCCCGCCGTTAATGTGTCCGGGTTGTCCTCATCGCGGTGTTTTCCATACCTTACGTAAGATGAAGCTGGTGGTCATGGGTGATATTGGCTGCTATACCCTGGGAGCCCTAAGTCCTCTGGACGGGATGGATGCCTGTATTTGTATGGGGGCCAGTATTGGCTCGGCCATGGGGATGGAAAAAGCCCGGGGCGAGGAATTTGCCAGTAAAACTGTAGCAGTAATAGGTGATTCGACCTTTGTCCATTCAGGAATAACCGCATTAATTGATGTTGTATATAATCAAGGAACTTCTACGGTCCTTATTTTAGATAACGATACCACAGCCATGACCGGACATCAGGAACATCCGGCTACCGGAGTGACTATCCGCCAGCAGCCGACCAATAAACTCGACATTGAGGGTTTGGTAAGAGCCATAGGGGTAAAAACTGTAAGGGTTGTTGATCCCTTAAAGCTAGACCAATTGGAAGCCGTTTTGAAGGAAGAGTTGAACCGCCGCGAACCATCGGTAATCATTACCAAAAGGCCGTGTGTTTTGTTAAACAGAACTCCGGATGCAGGTAAGTATTACGTTGATAACGATCTTTGCACCGGTTGCAAATTATGCTTGAAAGCTGGGTGTTCAGGGATATACTACCTTGAAGAAGAGAAGAAGGCTGTTATGCATTCCAGTTGCCTAGCCTGCGGAATATGTCCGCAGCTATGTAAATTTGATGCCATCAAGAAAGTGGAGGGATAAAAATGCAAAGCCAGACAACGAATATTCTGATAGTAGGCGTTGGGGGGCAGGGAACTCTGCTTTCTAGTCGGATTATTGCTCAGGTGGCAGTACAAATGGGATACGATGTAAAAGTATCCGAAGTCCATGGTATGGCTCAAAGGGGAGGCAGCGTGGTCACTCAGGTCAGATATGGTGAGAAGATATATTCTCCCATAATCAAAAAGGGAGATGCGGATGTAATACTCGCCTTCGAGAAAATTGAAGCTGCCCGCTGGCTGGACTATTTAAAACCAGATGGTTTGGTAATAATAAATAATGAACGGGTCAACCCGCTGCCTGTTATGAGCGGCAAAGCCAAATACCCGGACGACATTCATGAAAAAGTGGCAGCTCTGATAAAGAAAACCGTGGTAGTAGATGCCACAGATATAGCTATCCGCTGCGGAAACATCAAGGCCGCCAATGTAGTTCTGGTAGGAATGGTAAGTCAGGCCCTGGGACTGCCGGCTGAAGAAGTAGAAAAGGCCATCCGTGCCATTGTTCCCGCCAAAGCGGTGGATGTTAACCTGCAAGCTTTTCAGTATGGTGCCAGGCACCTAACTAACTAACTTAACTGAAATGTTGTGAAGCAGGGAGGCAGGAGGACGGTTCTGAAGCAAGGGGACGCTCTTTTTGCTTCCTTATTGGAAGAGTGGAAGTAAAATAATCAGGGGACATTCAAGGGACATTCCCACGAAGAGGGTGTGTCCCAAAACATTTTTAACAGGTGTGTCCCCTTACATTAACTAAGGAGGAAACCAATTGCGATGTTTAGTTGACGGGATAAGTCACAGTGGAGAGGGAGTTGCCAGAATTGAGGGAAAGGCTACCTTTATCCCTTTTACAATTCCTGGTGAGACAGTCGATGTAGAAATATTCGAAGAGAAGAAGAACTTTCAACGGGCTCGACTGGAAACGGTGGTCAGCGCATCCCCAGACAGGACAGAACCGCCCTGCCCATACTTTCTTAAGTGTGGCGGCTGTGCATATCAACATATTAGCTATCCTCGCCAGTTGGAACTAAAGAGACAGGTGGTCAAAGACAGCCTGAAAAGGATTGGTGGAATAGATATTGAGGTAAAGCCGGTTCTAGGGCTGGAAGACCCTTGGCGTTATCGCAACAAAGTGGAGTGGCATACCGGCAGCAAATCTGACCAGCATACTATGGGATACTATGTAAATGACAGCCGGGTGTTGATAGGCATAGAAAGCTGTTTGCTGATAAGCCAGGAAATGCAAGATTATAGCAACTACATTAAGGACCATCTCGATGAATTAAATATTCCAGACGGTTGTGAAGTAATCATACGGCAATCCTCAGCCAACCGAGAAATGATGCTTATTTTTGGTGGTACCGGTTCTCGCGAGATTAACTTCGCCAAAATGCTAAACTTTCGGGAGGTCGCATCAATATATAGTGTAGAAGCTGGAGTTGCCCAGTTGCACTATGGGGATCAAGTCCTGCCTGAGAAAATATTCAACTTGAAATATCAAGTTTCCCCCTTGGCCTTCTTTCAGGTCAATCACCAGCAAACTGAAAAGATGATGGAGATTATTAAAGACTACGCTCAATTAGGAGCAAGTGACACAGTTTTGGATGCTTACTGCGGCACCGGTAGTATAGCTTTATGCCTGGCGGAGAGTGCGCGCAAAGTTATAGGGGTGGAAAGCTTCAAACCAGCACTTAGGGATACCAAAAGAAATGCTTTTAAGAATAAAATAACCAACTGCAAATTTATCAAGGGAACTTGTGAGAAGATTGTACCTGACTTGGAAGACCAATTTGACGTTGTGATTCTGGACCCCCCTCGAACTGGCTGCAAACCTGAATTAATCGAGGCTCTAATTAAAAAGGTCCCGCAAAGAATTGTTTATGTATCTTGCAATCCCGCTACCCTTGCCCGGGACTTAGCATTGTTTGTAAAAGGCGGCTACCATGTGTCAGAAGTGCAGCCTTTAGACATGTTCCCGCAGACGAGTCATGTGGAGTGCGTCGTGAGGATAGACAAGAAATAAGGCTATATCTAGTGAATAGGAGACGCAAATAAAATTAATAAATGTATTTTATGTTCCCTCGGACCAAATGGTTTGAGGGAATTGTTTTTATAGGGGCATACTTCTACGCAAATAACATTTATTGGGCGTAAATCCAGATTACTGAGATTCGCTTTTTTGTCGGCCTTCGATGACAGAAGTGAAGATCTGAGCATAAGAAAAGTTGGCGATTGAGATACAGGAACATTCTCCAGATTCAAAACCATTTTCTTAATCTCGCTAAGATTTCATCCCTGCTTTCAGGGGGCAATTGTGCGTAATTGAAGGATAAAATAGCACATAGGAAGTCCAAATTATTCTCATCCTGGGTTAATTTATAGACGTTATTAATAACTACACTGGCTCTCGTTATATCGGTATCTACTAAAACACCAAAAACATTAAATAACTTTTCATTCTTATCTTTTGTATCTCTGTATTTACTGTCATAAATCCTGGTGTTATTTCCTGCCTTTTCAGGACTATCGTTTGTTAAAGGTTCAGATCTAGTCATTTTCTCAATATCGTCAATAGATATATTCAATTCATTTATAAAACCGTGATTGATAAGCATTTGTTCAATACAATCAGGGTTTACGCCAACTAGTTCTAGCAGTTTATAGCAAGTGTTGTAATCGGGATTTTTTATTAAACCCCTTTCTAATTGCGATACATACGTTGTTGCTTTTCCTACCTGTATAGATAAATTCTTGGAAGCAATTTTTGCCTTCTTGCGCAGATGTTTTATTGTTTGACCAAAAGCAACTCCACCCATTCTACCAACTCCTCTATTAGTATCTCTGATACAATAATAGCACACAGCATGAAAAACTATAAGAGAATATAAAGCATTTATGCTTAGCTAAGTAGCATATAAAGTATACGATATAATAGCCCCACAGCTTTTTCCACTCTACTAGTGTAGTCTTTAACCATCCAGCATTTCGGATGGTTAAAATGATATATTTATCTAGACCATATGAAGGTAGTTAAGGATGTATGATTGAACCACATCTATAATACTAAACATTAATAAGCCTAGTATTTAAGGAAGTGGGCGATAGGACCAGGGTTTCCTAATTTATATAATACCGGCGCTATCGCCCCTTTAATAGATGTGATTGGTTAAATTGTCCAAATACATTTTGTCAGGAAATCCAGCCAAGGCCGGCATTTATTGAAAGTAACATTAATGCGATCAGCAAACCATAAATACTCAAAGTTTCAATAAAGGCCAATGTAATGAACGAAATGGTTCTAATGTTACCAATTTCATCCGGCCGTTTGGAAACCAATTCGACAGATTTGCCACCAATCAAACCCATTCCCAATCCACCGCCAATAGCAGCGATAGACACTGCTAGACCAGCTCCAATTGCTATAGTAGCCAATTTTCTGCCCCCTTTCGTCGGCCTACACTAATTCATTCGTAATCATACTATGCCGACATCCCAAATTTAAAATATCCTTTACTGACATTAGAATATGCTGTAAATGAATTTGGATTAGTCACCAATTTGGGTAGTTCTAAAGGTTCAGGGGTTGGAACATCTTTTTGCCTATCATATGAACCATATGCCATTTTCCATCTTTCCTGTTCATCTGCTCTTTTTTTCATATATGCCATTTTGTATTGGTTATGGCGTTGTTGAACTCTTTGCTTCACTAGTTTTGCAACAAAGCAGCACGCAATAAATATGCCGACTTTAAACAAGTAGTAAATGAAAACATAGAATAAAAACACTTTCTGGTATTCATTCATTTTTTTACACCTCTTCCAAATTTACATTTTCAACCTACATCTTCGGTGACAAATTCATTTTTAGAATTATTATTATGTCCCCTGGTAAATCCCAAAAAACCTATAATGTGCCTAAGATATTAGTGAAACCACAATGTCCTATGCACCTAATAAACCATTCGCCACCTCCTTCCCCCCCATCTCATTCATAAAACAAAACAGCATAAAGTGTGTGTGTGATATTATATTAGTCGCATAACATAATGGTTCCGAAATGGTATAAAAAGAGCGGTTTTTTATCGAAAATACCGGACCAGATAAAAGTAATGGAAGCAAGAAACAACGAGGCGTTCTTGTTACTTCCCACTTTATTGTTTGATATAATGGGCAAAAACGGGTGTGATAGAATGTTGCGAGAACAGAAGAAAACGTGTGACGCAGCGGCAAATAGCCCGCGTAAAAGGAATCGAGTTGATGTAAGATGTATAAAGCAGATTTGGATAAAATCCTCGCAATCCGTCATGACAACGGTGCAGACTTTTGGGCAACTCCGGATGGGAAGATCGGTATAGAAAAACCGATTAGTACTTTAACAGCACTGATGATCATGAGCGAATTGGAGGTGCCAAAAACCCATGAGGCACTCCAGGGGGCGGCTGAACTGGTCCTGAAGGCGATCCGGCCGGATGGCCGCGTACGTTACGCACCCAAGGGTTCGATCTATCCGTGCCATACTGCGTATGCAGCTGCAGCGCTTTGCCGAAATGGGTATGAAAGCGACCTGCGCGTGCAAGCGATGCTTAAGCATTTGCTTGTGAGCCGGTTTGAGGATGGCGGTTGGCGATGCAATAAATTCCTGTTTGGACGGGGTCCGGAAACCAATTCTTCCAATCCCGGGGTGACACTCTTTGCCCTGGATGCGTTTAGATTTACCGGTCTGAACGAGGGAGCGGATGAGCTGGACCTGGCGGTTGAAACGCTGCTCACGCATTGGACTGTCAAAGCGCCTACAGGCCCTTGCCATTATGGGATTGGAACGTTGTTCATGCAAGTGGAGTATCCATTTTTGCGGTATAATCTCTTTTATTATACTTATGTTTTGTCATTCTACCCAAAGGCTCGGGGGGACGAGCGATTTAAAGAAGTCTATGCAACATTAAGTAAGAAGCTAGACGGCCAGAATAGGCTGATTGTTGAGAGACCGAATCGAAAGCTGGATAAGCTGGATATCTGTAGGAAGGGTGAACCCTCAGAAGCAGCCACAGAAAGATACTTTGAGATTGTTAAGAATATGGAGCAATAAATATTATCTGATTTGGCAGGAGGTTTGTCGTCCGGCATCCAATCAAGAAAATTAATTATTTTTGATCATCAACCCATGCCTCCAGTTTGGCTTTAAAGCTAATTTTTCGTTGTGTTGCGAGGTCATCGAACTTGATTAAATAGGCAGCGTTGTTTCGGTCGACATCGACCACTTCCCCAGTACCCATGATACTGTGAACGATCCGGTCGCCCGATTTAAAGGGAAGTTTGGCATAGGGTGATTCCAGTATTCTTTCGCTGTTGCTGATATTCCAATTTGTTTCACATATCAGGTTATCGTCCAATTCGTTCGTGTAGGTAAGCAGGGTTTTGTCCACATTAAAGATGAAACGTGACGGATATCGAAACGAGCCATCCAGATTCCGTCCCTCTGCATCAGTGAGGAACAAAGCCTTTTCGGCACGGGTGAACGCCACAAATGCAAGCCGCCGTTCCTCTTCCATACCCTCAAGGGTCGCAGTCTTCTTGGATGGGAACACCCCTTCCTCAAGGCCGCAGAGAAACACATACGGGAACTCCAAACCCTTGGCTGCATGCACAGTCATCAACTTGACCGCGTTCTTGCCGGAATCAGCATCGGTGTTCGTTAGCAGCGCTACACGAGCCAGATAGTTTTCCAGTGTACATGCCTCGCCGCAGGAGGTCTCGTATTCATAAACCGATTGTTTTAGCTCCGCCAAATTGTCCAGCCGCTCCTGACTGCCTTCTGTGCGGAGCATAGCCTCATAGCCGCTCTGGTCAAGCAACGCGCTTAAAAGCTCTGAAATTGGCATATCATGATAACCAGCGGAAAAACGATCTATTAAATCAAGGAACCGCTTCGCCTTGGTACTCTTGAATATTTCATTATCTATTGTTCGTTCGAGAGCGTTGTATAGCGAACACTGATTCTGTGCAGCGTAGTCCTGCAAAAATTTCATTCGTCGCTCGCCGATATTGCGTTTGGGCACATTGACCACCCGCAGTAAGGACAAGTCGTCCTTATATACTATCAACCGCAAATAGGACAAGGTGTCCTTGATCTCTTTGCGGCCGAAGAACTGCACCCCGCTGTATATTTTGTAAGGTATTTCTTCCTTCAAGAAAATCTCTTCTAGCTTACGGGAGACATAATGGGCGCGATAAAGGATGGTTATGTCGCTGAGTTTCTCACCTTTATCGGCCAGCTCTTTGATTTGCAAAGCGATCCATTTGGCTTTTGCTTCGGTTGTCTTGGCATGGTGGTAGACAACCGATACTCCGTCCGGCAGCATAGGCTGCAAATCCTTTTTGATACGATTTTTGTTGTTCCCGATCAGGGAATTGGCAACCGCCAAAATCTGCGGCGTAGAACGGTAATTATGCATCATCATGATCGTGTGCACATTGGGAAACGCCTTATCAAAGTCTAACAAATATCGCACGTTGGCTCCTCGCCAAGTGTAGATCGTCTGATCCGGATCACCCACAATAAAAAGGTTTTGGTGGTACTCGCACAAAACCTTCATCAGGCGATACTGCAGTTCGTCAATGTCTTGATATTCGTCGATCATGATGTATTCCAGCCGCTGCTGCCACTTCAACCTGATCTCTTCATTGATACTGAATATATACAGCACATATTTGATCAGGTCGTTATAGTCGAGGCCAAAACATTTCTTTTCCTGATACAGATATCCGAAGAAGATTATATCGTCCGCTTCTACTGCATTGAGGTATTTCTGATGCAGACTTTCAAGCGGAAGCGCTAGCATGTCTTCATAGTACTCTGGGTCCTTGAATATCTTGCGGATTTCGATCATATCCCGCGCTTTTGAGAAGGTCATGTGGCGTAATGTTAGACCGCGCTCTTCATAGATTATCTTCAGCATTGTGTCTATATCAGCGTTGTCCAACACCAGAAAGCTCTTCGGATACTGCACTACGTTGATATCCTCTTGCAGAACGGTTACGCAGAAGCTGTGAAAAGTGCTGATATAGCCCGTATCGCTGTCGCCGGTTAAACGACGGATACGCTGTTTCATCTCATTAGCGGATTTATTGGTAAATGTGACGCAGAGGATATTAGATGGCATTATGCCAATATCGTTGACGAGATAAGCAAAGCGGTGCGACAGCGCCCGCGTTTTGCCTGAACCAGCACCCGCGATCACGCGTATGAAGCCTTCCGTAGCTGTCACAGCCTGTCTTTGCTGTTCGTTGAGTCCCTCTAATATATCGCTCAAACCTATGGATCCCCACCTTACCGGTAAATATTCCTTGAAGTTGCTGTTCGCCTTTAGTAACGGATCATTTTCTTATTTTATAATATCAGACCAAGCGATTGATTATCATAAAGAAATACAAACCTATAAACTTCGCTGCCTGAGCTCCATAGTGCTAATTAAAACCATATTGAGCGGAAGGGAAAGATTAGGGGTGAGAATAATGGGGTTGCCATAGATTAAGAAGTAGAGAATAATAAAAGTGTTCAAGAGCATTTGCTGAAAGGTAGGTGCTTTTTATTATAGATAGGGAGTAATAATTATATGTCTAATATAGTTAAAAAATTTTATGATGAGTTATCAGGGTACTATGACTTGATTTTTGCTGACTGGAATAAATCTATCAGCTATCATGCGAGTACTATAGATAGCCTATTTAAAGATAAATTATTTGTAAAGCCACAAAATATATTGGATTGCGCTTGTGGGATTGGGACTCAAACGCTAGGACTTGCTGGTTTAGGATATAATATCGTCGCTTCAGATATCAGCAGCAATGAAATACAAAGGGCTAAAGAGGAAGCAGCAAAAAGGAACTTGCAAATAGAATTTCAAATAGCGGATTTTCAATTTTTAGAGAAAACATTCAGCAATAGCTTCGATGCCATTATTGCCTTCGATAATGCCTTGCCCCATTTATTATCTAGGGACGATTTGTCTATTGCTTTAGCAAGTATATACAACCGGTTAGATCCTAAAGGTGTATTTTTGGCGAGTATTAGAGATTATGATGACATTTTAATAAAGAGGCCGCAAAATCCAGAACCATATATTATTAATACCCCTAACGGGCGTAGGATTGTATTTCAAGTATGGGATTGGAATAACGACATTTACGATTTTACACAATACATTATTGAAGATGAAAAGAGTAAATTAGATATTCACAAAGCGAATTGTAAATATCGTGCTTTGCAAAGAAGCGAATTATTTTTAGCGTTAAAAGATGTAGGGTTTGAGAAAGTGCAATGTTTTATGCCAGATGAAATTGACTTTTATCAACCCGTAGTTGTTGGTATTAAATAATTCGCCAATTCTGTCAGGAGAACCGTCCCTTGGACACCTTATGGGTATATTATGATGGATTTAGGGAGAGAGTATTTTCATAGTTAAAGAGGAGCGATGATATGGCAAGATTAACAAGGATGCAGGATAATGAAGACTTTTATATAGTGGATCATTTACTGTTAAATAATGTTGTTGGCGGATATACCGGAGAAGCTATAACGAGGCTGGCAAAGTTTGAAAATATCTATGAAGATTTATTAGCAAGCCAAAGCCAAATACCTAAGGAATTAGAAAAACTTCGAAATGAGGGGAAAACAAAATCGGTTAGATTCAAAGAGCTTATGGTTCAGAAATTGATGAACGGTAATATTATAAATCTTATTAAATCATATGGATTGGAGTAATTATATACAAGATAGAGCATTCAATTGTAATAAAGAGTCCAATTCTTAATGGGTTCATAGACTTATAGCAGAATAACCCAAGGCACTGCAAATATAAAATCTGTATATTCTTGTTTACTTGCGAGTCATTTAAATCATATCGATATATTCAATAGCATCTGCTGAGAGGTAGGTGTTTTTACTTTTTATAGAGTGGAACCCTGACAGGTTTTTATGTGGGTCAAGCTTTTACGGGAAATTAAATTGCAGGCTAAGAAAGAGGTTTTTGCATAGTTGTATGGAAGTTTGTTGTGAACGACCATCTGGACAGTAATAGGCTTGTCGGTGCAAAATGAAAAATGGGGGATAGCGTTAATGGGGCACTTGATTCATTCCAAAGACGAGGTTTATCGGGTGTTAGCCGAACGCCTAAATAAAGAGCCGGTCGGAGCGCCGGTAAACGATACCTTGATGGCTATTCTTCAAAGTCTCTATACTGAGAGCGAGGCTATAATAGGCAGTAAATTCGCGTTAGTCCCTATGAAGATGGAACAAATTGCTGACATTGTCGGGATTAGCAGAGAACAATTAAAACCCATACTGGATAACATGGCCAACAAGGGACTGGTAATGGACTTTCCTCGCCGAGAAACCTCTTATTACATGCTGGCACCCATGGTTATCGGTTTTTTCGAATACACTTTCATGCGTGTCCGCGATGAAGTAAATATGAGGGATTTAGCCGAGCTTTTTCATAGTTATTTTCAAAACAAAGAAGCGAGAGAAGAGTTCTCCGGAATCAATACCAGGATGATGCGGACATTGGTATATGAGAAACTTATACCGGTAGCAGTTGAAACTGAGGTTTTAACTTACGAAAGGGCTAGTGAGATTATCCGGCAATTCGGTGGAGGAGCACTTTCCATGTGTGCCTGCCGTCATAAGGCAAGTCATCTGGGCAAGTCCTGCGAGGCGCCCCTTGAAGTCTGTACTTCCCTTGGCAGCGCTGCAGAATGGGTCATAAGAAGAGGTATGGGTAAATCGGCCACGACGGAGGAATTACTGCGGGTGCTTGATAAAACCGAAGAATTAGGACTGGTCCATAATTGTGATAACGTTCTAAATAAGCCAACTTATATTTGCCATTGCTGCGGGTGCTGCTGTGTGGTACTGACCAGCATCAATGAATATGGACAGCATTCTACCCAGCCAAGTAATTTTATTCCTTCATTAGAGAGCGACACGTGTTCTGGATGTGGTATCTGCGCCGACAGCTGTCTGATTGGGGCAATCACCATGTATGCTGAAGGAGATGAAGCCGAAGTCCCGGTTGTGAATAATGAGATTTGTATTGGCTGTAGTGTTTGTGCATCCTCCTGCCCAAGTGGCTCGTTATACATGTCTCGTCGGTCTGTTCTGCACATTCCTCCTAGGAATTCAAAAGATAAGTTCCTGCGAATTGCCCAGGAGAAAGGCAAAATCTAGCGAGCGACTTTCAGGCGTACTTAGATTAAACTGACTTGAAAGGATTGTGTGTAAATGAAATCTTATCGTCAGGAGCTGCATTTTCGATTGCCAACTCGGAGGGGGTTGGAGAACATAACCAGGAAGGTTCAGCAGACGGTTGATGAAAGTGGCGTACGGGAAGGTCTGGTGCTGGTAAATGCGATGAATATTACCGCCAGCGTATTCATTAATGATGATGAGGGCGGCTTACATAGGGATTACGAGGCATGGTTGGAAAAGCTGGCTCCGGAAAAACCCTATAGTCAGTATGCCCACAACGGTTTTGAAGATAATGCCGATGCCCATTTAAAACGAACTATTATGGGACGTGAGGTTGTAGTAGCCATTACGCAAGGAAAATTAGATTTTGGAACCTGGGAGCAGATATTTTATTTCGAATTTGATGGCATGAGAGATAAACGCGTTTTGATAAAAATTATTGGAGAATGATATTTAGGGTTTGATATAATGTGCTACAAATGCGCATAAATACTTGAAAGTATATAGCCCAGTTATTGAGGGGGGAGCTAATGAATAAATACATTATATTAACCGAGAGCGGAGCGGACTTGCCGGTAGATTTAGTGAAATTGCATGATATTTACGTTCTCCCAATGCATATAATCATGGATGATATAGATTATCAGGACGGCTCTATACCGGTAACCGATGTGTATGATTATTATAAAAGAACTCTAAAGATACCAAAAACATCAGCTGTAAATCCCAATGAATATAAGAGTCTATTGCAAAAAATAACTGCAGAAAATCCAGATTGCAGCATTATTCTCATCAGCTATTCATCCAAAGCATCTTGCACCTATCAGAATGCCCGCATAGCTTCAAGTGGTATGGAAAATATTTACCATATTGATTCTTTAAATGTCTCAGGCGGTGAAGCAGCCATCATTATGAAAGCAGTTGAGTTAAGCGAAGAGCACCCGGATATTGAACCCAATGATTTGGTTGGGAAAATAGAGTCTCTGGCAGCGATGGCAAGAGTATCATTTATTCCCGGGAATCTCGAATATCTGAAGGCTGGAGGACGTTTGTCCAATGCAGCCTATGTGGGCGCGACTATTCTGAAACTAAAACCACTAATTGAAATTCTGAATGGTAAATTGGTTGCAACCAAAAAGTACCGCGGGGCAATGAGTCATATTGCAGAGAAATATCTAAATGAATATCTCAATAGATACAATATGGATAAAGAACAGCTTTATCTATTATATTCTTTGGGGCTTGAAGAACGAATAAAAATCCGCGCGGAACAGATCGCCAAAGCAAAGGGCTTCAAGAAAGTTATATGGATTCAAACGGGCTGCGTAATATCAACTCATGGCGGACCGGGAGCCATTGGGATAGCCGGATTTGAAATTCAATAGGAGTATAGATGAACTTGCCGAGCACCAGTAGAATCTCAAGAGTTGCCGGAGTTATGATTGCAACGTAATTGTCTGCCAATTCTTTGTCGAACTGAGTCCCGGCCCATCTTTTCAACTCAGCTATGCAACTTCACTGGATACAGGATTTCCATAGGACGATTATTAGTCATAGCCTCATAAGCATCAACCATGGTTTTGCTATATTTCTATAAATGTGATATGATCCAAAAGTAATATTGTTTTTTCAACTGCAAATATTAGTATAAGGTATTTCGGTCTATAGAGCAGGAAACTCAATTAATTATGAGTTGACCGCTCTTTTTATATTTACGGGGAGAAAGAGCTGTAAAGAATATTAAAGGAGAGAACATTTTGAATTTTGATGAACTGAGAATTATTACACCTATCCTGAAGGCCTTAAAAACTGCAGGATATACCATACCTACGCCTATTCAGGAAAAAGCCATACCAGTTATCCTGGAGGGCAGGGACCTGGTCGGTTGCGCGCAAACCGGTACGGGCAAGACCGCTGCGTTTGCTGTACCCATATTGCAGAATCTATATAAAGATAAGTCGGATATACGGGGGATGCGCACCATTAAAGCCCTTATATTAACTCCTACCCGGGAGCTGGCAGTTCAAATCGGTGATTGTCTGGACGTTTATGGAAAAAACACCGGACTCAAGCATACCGTGATTTTTGGCGGGGTTTCACAATATCCTCAAACTAATGCGTTAAGAGCGGGAGTTGATATCCTGGTGGCAACTCCAGGCAGGCTGCTCGATCTGATGAATCAGAAACACATCAGACTGGACCATATTAGGATGTTTGTGCTTGACGAGGCTGATCGTATGCTAGATATGGGATTTTCCCATGATATGAAAAAAATTATAGCGCGGCTGCCGGCCAAAAGACAAACTCTGTTGTTTTCTGCAACCATGCCGGCCGAAATCACCAATCTGGTCGATGTCATTTTGACAAAGCCGGTTAAGGTTGAAGTGACTCCGCCTTCTTCCACGGTGGACAGCATCGATCAAACCGTTTATTTCGTGGATCAGAAAGACAAAACTTCATTGCTCATACAACTGCTAAATAGCAGGTCCATTGATTCTGCCCTGGTATTTACCCGGACCAAGCATGGAGCCGATAAAGTAGTCAAAGCTCTGGCCAAAGCTAGTATTTCCGCGCAGGCAATCCATGGGAATAAATCACAGGGGGCCCGGCAGCTGGCCTTAAACGAATTTAAGTTAAAACGGACCAGGGTGCTAATCGCTACTGATATAGCTTCCCGGGGAATTGATGTGCAGGAACTGTCCCATGTTATTAATTTTGACTTGCCCAATGTACCCGAGACTTATATACATCGGATAGGCAGAACCGGGCGGGCAGGATTGGGAGGAACGGCAGTATCCTTTTGTGACAGAGAGGAAAAACCATATCTATGGGACATACAGAGACTCATCTCCAAAAAGATTCCTGTAATGATAGATAAGGCTCATACGATCGGTGTGGCTGGTAAATAATCAGCTTAAAATGCTGAGAACCACTTGAATGGTCCACTATCCCGCATAAATTATCGGGTTAAACGATAAACAAAAGAAATGAATAAAAGAATGGTTGGGCAAAAGGTGAGGGTCTATGATAATGGAGAGGTATTTCAATATTTAGGATGTAGCTACCCCATGGAAATAGTACAAGATATTAATATAAAGCAAGATCACGTTGTAATTGCAGGGGATAAGCTCACAGTATATGTGAAGCAGCCTGAATATGAGACAATAAAACAAGCCCTAAAACGGTTTTATTATCAAAATTGCAAGGCGCTGGTAGAGAGACGTATTCGATATTATCAGAGCAGTTTTAAAGTGAAACCGCGGTCAATTCGGATTATGGATAGTAATAGCAGATGGGGTACTTGTGATTCCAACCTACAATTAACCTTTAATTGGAAGTTGGCAATGGCACCATTAGAAGTGATTGATTATATAGTAGTCCATGAAATGTGTCATATGGTTCATCTTAATCATGATCGATCATTTTGGCGTCTTGTCGGCAAAATGCTTCCCGATTATAAAGAACGGGAAAGTTGGTTGGCACAATCCTCTTGGAAGATGATTATCTAATAAAGCGTGTTATAATCAAATCCTTATATAGAGGTTGCTGCAAACCTATGTAGTTGTCACAATTATCCCACCCTTGCCATCCCCAGATATAGAATTTATCCTATCGCTAAGATATAAAAAACTTAAAAGATCCTCGGAATTAATTGAATTAAAATAGTAAACTTGATGCGTGTATCCCTGATAGTCAGAGAAACATAGCATTTTCTCACGGTTGATATAATCCAGATATTCCTCCAGGCATAGACCTGATTTATACATAATCTCAGCATGGGGAACACCTACATATCTCAAATGCCAGGGCTCATAAATAATTCCGGTAATACCCATTTTGTCGATAGCATATCTAACCACAAAACCATATTTCCATGAATTATTAGTCAGCCAATGACCTTCATTGCTGTTTGCAAAAGCCGGTGTTAAGGTCATATTGTTTAATGTGGAAAAATCAATTGCCAAACCTATTTGATGTTCACTGCTTCCTGGTATGGCCGTTGAAGTAGCTACTTGTTTTTCGGCATTTTCCAGTCCCATGGAAGACACTATTGCGTTTACACGGTTCTGGAACAGCATAGTTTGGGTTTGATAAGAGCGATATGTACTTATTAGCACTAATTTATCAGCCCCGTCAGCGTAAATGTCATTTAACATTGATTGTAGGGGGTTAAAGACCACTTCATCAATATACATATCATTGGCAGATACCCTTAAACAGTTAGATGTGTAATCTGCCAAGTTTAACATTTTGTTCGCTTTATATTCCTCAGCAACTGGGTAATTGTGATTTATCAAAAATAGATTACCCTGACTGGTACTCTCAGTAAACTCGATTTCTTTATCAAAATTAGACCAAACCAATCTTTTATCTTTTTGATCAATCAAATATGTATTCGTATACTGTCTGCCATTTTGTTCTGCCAAGGACATATCTTCCGAGGAACTGATGTAGGTCTTGCCCTGAAATAAGGCATATATCCCATTAGTGCTGGGCTCTGAATTAACTGGTAAGTCCTTGGAACTATATAAGACTTCAGTTGATATTTTTCCGTCACTGACATTTGACGGTATTCCCTTGAAAGTTACCTGCTTTTTATGATACATGGCATCTAAAATAACGGTGACTTCTGATCTGGTTAGAAATGCGAAGGCCCCATAGCTTTCGAAGTCCTTTTTTTCGCCCGTATCTTTAGAGAGATCATTTTCATACATGAAATCAACAGCCTCTACTACGTTTAAGTCAAAGCCATATATCCGCGCTATTATTTTTGCCGCTCGTCCTTTGCTTAGCGGGCTATCTTTATACAGGTTATCTCGGTAGCCTAATAAAGGCAGTCCATATTTGCTTAATTCGTCATAAACAGACTGGGCCCAATGATCATCTTTCCCGGGTCTTATGCTCCCACCATCAATACCAGTTGCAGAATTAACTAGCATTACCGCAAACTCTGCTTCAGTTATTTTTTGGTTGGGTTTAAATGTTCCGTCTTCATATCCATGGACTATTCCTCTGTCAACGGCGGAATAAATTGCGTCCTTCTGCCATTTCTCGGAGACATCAGGAAATACAATATTATTGTTTGCTGAATATACCTTGGATGGAAACAACAGGACACTTAGTAAAAGTGATATAGAAAAAATACCAATCACAAATTTTGATAGCTTAATCTCATTGCATTTAAATATTATCAGCTTGCATTCATCTCCTGATCTTGTTTTGTCACTAACTAATTCAACAAAAACAAGGTAAAGACCTCTTTGAATATGCTTTTTAGAATATAATAGTGAGTAGGTATATGGAAACAAGCCCAAATAAAATGCTTTTGTAAAAGTACATGGGCTGGGAATCAAATAGTAGAAAGGGGTAATATTTAGTGAAGAAATCAGTTTTATTTTTAACTACCTTAGCATTGATCCTTTTCCTTGCCGGTACAGCCAGTGCTGAGGTAAAAGAAAAAGATGTAAATCTGGTTATAGGGTCGAGTCAAGCACAGATCAATGACCAAAGCGTTACAATGTCTGCTCCAGCACTAGAGGTTGACGGCAGGACTTTGGTTCCCTTAAGGTTTATAAGTGAGGCTTTCGGTTGTGAAGTTCAGTGGAATGGTGATTTAAATACGGCAACCGTAACCCTTGTAAACCAAACGATCGAGGTACCATTAGGAAAAAACTATGCTGTTATTAACGGAGACAAAAAGGATGTTCTGGTGCCGGCCCAATTAATTAATGACAGAACCTATGTTCCGCTAAGATTCATTAGCGAAAATCTTGGCGCAAAAGTAGACTATAACGCCGATACACAAGCTATTGCTATTTCGATGAAAACATATTTTAACAAAGATTTGGGTTTTGAGATGGTTCTTCCGGTTGATTGGGTAGTGGATGAAGAAGCAACTAAAGGAGTCAAAATATCTGCCCCTGGATCTTGTTACTGCCAAGTAGGCTTAAATGACAAAGGTGAAGGGACCAACACCAGTAATTTTAATACATTTGCAGAAGAATTCTTTAAGGAGTATGCAACTAAAGACTCATTTACAAAATTCGTTAATAGCTATACTGCTGGTGTTGTCTACAAGGAAGAGGGACTTATTAATGTTCTGTCTTATAAATTACTAGATGGTGGTATCTATGCTTGTGGTTTTGCTACCCCTAAAGCGTCATTTGATGCTAATCTAGCTGGACAAATTGCTATAGTGATAAACACATTAAAATCTTATAATTAAGCAGCTAGAATAGAAAACTCCGAGAAGGAAAAACAAAGTATTATGGATGTATAAATTTATGGACTCGCAGATGCGGGGCTTTTTACTTTATATACCCATCTAATTCTTATTACCGTAACAGTGTTTATGCCGACCTAAATTGCCATGCAAAATGATGGGAAAACACAGTTTTGGGGTAAAATGGAAATCTCGGTTGTAGATAAAAATAGTATATGATAATGTTATTTAAAGACAATATAGATAAATGGGAGCGATGAAAGAGATGGGCATTGGGATGCTTATTCTTGGTCTAGAAAAAATAATGTAACCGACCAGCAAGGTCGGTTTTTGTGTTTTAAGGGGAAAGCCATAGGGTAAAATTTATATTGAGAGGGAACTTTGAAAAAAGGTTTAAATAAGGTGATAAATCCCCAAAATATTGAAAAGCATCGGCAATAAGCAGAAAAGGAGTGGAACACGCTTATATGAAGAAGGCCACTGATCCGCTTTTAGTTTACAAGCAAAAGAGAGATTTCAATGTTACTCCCGAACCGGTGAATGATGTTGCGAAGAAAACGTCGCAGTTGTCTTTCGTCGTCCAGAAGCATGCCGCACGAAATCTTCACTACGACTTACGTCTGGAGTTGGACGGGGTGTTAAAAAGTTGGGCGATTCCTAAAGGCCCCAGTCTCGACCCGACGCATAAGCGCCTGGCCGTTAACGTTGAGGATCATCCTTTGTCGTATATTGAATTTGAAGGGGTAATCCCACCCAACCAGTATGGCTCAGGTACTGTAATTGTCTGGGATCGCGGAACATGGGAGCCAATGGGAGACCCACGGGAGGGTTTGACCGCCGGCCACCTGAAGTTTCAACTTCACGGCGAGAAGCTTCAGGGTGCTTGGGCGCTGGTACGAATGCGTATCAAATCAGACGACAAACAAGAGTCTTGGCTGCTCATCAAAGAACGCGATACCTTTGCACGGGCAGAAACCGAGTTCAATGTTGTCCAATCGTTGCCGGACAGTCTTGGCAAGGATTCAGATGCCCCATCCATTCCTTTAGGAGCCAAGCCTGGGCCTATTCCGTCTTCGCTTGCACCACAGTTGGCAACGTTAGTTGATAGTGTTCCGCCAAATGGCGACTGGATCTATGAAATAAAGTTTGACGGGTATCGTATCTTGGCGCGCATTGATAATGGGGAAGTGGCATTGTTCACCCGCAACGGACATAACTGGACCGACAAGTTGGAAAGTCTGGCTATGGCACTCAAGGAACTGAAAATTACTGATGGGTGGCTGGACGGTGAGATTGTTATGCTTGGGAAAGATGGCATGCCTGATTTCGGAGCATTGCAGAATGGGTTTGACCTAGCACACACCAATGAGATTCGCTACTTTGTCTTCGATATACCGTACTATGGTGGATTTGATCTGCGGGATGTGGGTCTGGCCGAACGGCGCGCGCTGCTAGACAAAGTTTTAAGTGAGTCCCCTTCTGGTCAGGTCAGATTTAGTGAAGATTTTGTGGCCAACGGCAGCGACATTCTAAGCAGTGCATGCCATTTGGGCTTGGAAGGGGTTATCGGCAAACGCAAGGAATCACCGTATGTGTCAGGCCGATCTACGAACTGGATTAAGCTCAAATGCACTCAGCGCCAGGAGTTTGTGGTGGTGGGGTATACCGAATCCAAAGCACGGGACGGGGGTGTTGGTGCATTGTTACTAGCCGTTTATGATGAAGCCAGCCACTTGCAATATGTTGGCAAGGTCGGGACTGGTTTTGATAACAAGACTGCGAAAGTGCTTAAGGAGAGCCTCTCCCAACATATAGCCGATAAGACGCCGCTGTTTGAGAAGCCAAGGGATGCAGAAGGTATCTGGGTGGTGCCCGAACTTGCAGCGGAGGTGTCTTTTTCCGAATGGACCAAGCAGGGTAGGGTAAGGCACGCCGTTTTCCAGGGGCTGCGCAGTGACAAACCGACGACCTTGATTACCAGGGAAACGGCCCATGAGTCGACAATCACAACAGCGAAAAATCAGGGTGTCTCTCGACAAAAGAAAAAATTGGTGCCACCCGACATTATTGGCTCGCAAATCAGCAATCCTGATAGAGTAATAGACGCAAGCACTGGACTTAGAAAATTGGACCTTGTAAACTACTACCAACTCGCGTCAAAATGGCTGCTTCCACACCTCGCAGATCGTCCGGTATCTTTTTTGCGTGCACCTTCAGGAGTCAATGGTCAGTTATTTTTTCAGAAGCATGCTGACAGTTTAAAGATTCCGGGGTTGAAACAACTGGATTCGGCGCTTGACCCAGAACATCCTGCCTTGCTCAAAATTGACTCCCTGGAAGCACTAATTGGCGCCGTTCAGATGAATGTCATCGAGTTCCACACCTGGAATGCCACGACGAAAAAGATTGATAAGCCGGACCGTATGGTTTTTGATCTAGACCCTGGAGAAGGAATGGAGTGGCCAATGATGTTAGAAGCAGCTGACCTGACTCGCGCATTACTGGAAGAGCTGGGGCTGCAAAGCTTTCTGAAAACAAGTGGAGGCAATGGCTTGCATGTTGTAGTGCCCTTGACGCCGCGTGATGATTGGGAAACGGTAAAAGATTTTTCTAAGGCGGTGGCGCAGCATCTCGCCAATGTGATACCAAGCCGGTTCACAGCCTTAAGCGGGCCCCGCAACCGTGTGGGGAAGGTATTCATTGATTATATCCGCAACGGTCGTGGTGCCACCACGGTTGCCGCTTTTTCAGCGCGTGCCCGTCACGGGATGGGTGTTTCTATGCCTTGTACTTGGCAGGAACTTTCAGGCTTGACAGGAGGTTCGCAATGGACCATCGCTAATGCGAGCGAACGGCTGGAGTCCAGCGAAAATCCTTGGGAAAACTACAGCAAGACCAAGCAGATCTTAAGGGCGGCAAGTAAGAAAATCTTAAGGTAAGGTGCTAGATATCTGGAACGGGATTTTTGTGCGTTTAGGATCAAATATTGATAATAGGGGAAAATACGAAAACCGATAGTTTTAGCTCGATAATGAATCATAGTGGGGGGGATTTAAATGAAAAGAGTAATATTTATACTGCTCATATTAATGTTAGGTCTTTCTTTGATTGGATGTACAAAAAGCAGTCCTGCTGATCAAAGTAATAATACGCAGCAGCAAACAGATGTGCTCGACAAACAAGCGATAGCCAATGTAGTTGATAGTTTTGGCAAGAAGCTTCAGTCGGTGTCACTTCTGGCGCCGTCAGAGACAGTAAAGCAAAACATACAGGACAATTATGGTGGACTTGTGTCCCCGGCGCTATTAACAAAATGGCAGAGCGATCCTCAAAATGCTCCTGGTCGGACGGTTTCTAGTCCCTGGCCTGACCGTATCGAAATTGTAAGCAATGAGAAATTGGCAGACGGCACCTATGAGGTGAAAGGCGAGATTATTGAAATAACCAGCGTGGAGCAGACAAAGGGCGGCTTTGCCGCCAAACGGCCCATCACACTAAGCGTTAAGAAGTTTGATGATAAATGGCTGATAGACGCGGTTACTCTGGGGGCCTATATTGATACGTCATCGATGTATAGTAATACCCAATATGGCTTTACATTTACCTTACCCAAGAGTTGGCAAAATTTTTCGATAGTCACCACCCAGTGGGAAGGGACTGCTTTAGAGGGCCAGCAAAACGGTAAGGTTGTGCAAACCGGTCCGATTATCAATATCAGACATCCGCAATGGACTCAGGCTGTACCGCGACAGGATATACCTATTATGGTATTTACCCTTGACCAATGGGATTCCCTGCAAAAGGTGAAATTCAGTGTGGGTGCTGCACCAATTCCACCCAGTGAACTAGGCCGCAATTCTAAGTATATTTTTGCCCTGCCAGCGCGCTATAACTTTGCTTTTCCAGTTGGGTTCGAAGAAGTGGAGACTATTTTAAATGGCAACCCCCTCCACCCAACAGAAGAATTCAAGTAGGGGAATAGGGGACCTAACTCAATTGGGCATAAGGAAAAATTGCCGCGTTGGTTTATCGGTCAGAAGTAAGGAAAGATTGGAAGCTGAATAGATATTATGTTTTACAAGAGCATCTGCAAAGCAGGTGCTCTTCTTGTAGGGAAGGGAAACATCTAGGATAAAATAAACCAAGGGTTCCTGTAAATAGCCTTGCAGAAAGGAAATTGCAGTGGGGTTTCCCCCAGTGCAATTCTAGGAGATATGCCAGTGATAAAGGTGATAGAGAAAAATTAGAAGGCAAGCATAAAACGACGGAAAGTTACCCAATAGGCCATTGTGTTCCCCTATGCAAAATTTACCATCAACAGTATAATGACAGAAATAGGAGTAATAGGTGAGGTGGGAAGAAATGGATAAGAAGTTGCAAGATCAATGTATTTGTCCGATGTGTCCTTCGTACGTAAATTGTGGTGAGCCACTGGCGTTTTGTCTGGCTGAGAAAAGTAAATGTATCAGGTCCGAAAATGGATGCGTTTGCCCCGGTTGCCCGGTCTACGAACAAATGGGACTTAATAGGGAATATTATTGTTTACGCTAAAGGTCAAGGCACTGGATGGAAGGAGGAGTAACAATGAAGTATAACAGCGAAACAGACGTGCTCGTCGTTGGAAGTGGAGCCGCTGCCTTTGCAGCGGCAATTTCCGCCAAAAAAAATGGTGCCGATGTCATCATGCTTGAGAAGGCGGCTCTCATCGGTGGAACCACCCTACGTTCAGGCGGTGGATATTGGATTCCCAATAATCGGTTTCAAGGAGAATTAGGCATCAAGGATGTTAAGGAAGATGCTATTCGCTATATGGCTCGTTATTCTTATCCCCACTTGTACAATCCCCAGGTACCAAGGCTGGGACTGCCGGAAAATGAGTTTGCGTTAATAGATACATACTATGACCGGGCTTCGGAGATGGTGGAGTTTCTCGGAGACTGCGGAGCCGTGCAAAGTATTCAGGAAATTAACTGGACCGGAAAACCCCAGGTGGACTATATGGATCATCTGCCGGAAAATAAGGGCGTTCGTGGACGGGTTTTATATTCGAAGAATCAGGAAGGTAATATGGCCTATGGCGGAGAGTTAATCCGACAATTGAAAAAATGGGCTGCATCCAATGGGATACCTATGCTGACCAATCATCAGGTGACACGTATTTTACGCAACGATAAAGAGGAAGTTGTCGGGTTGGAGGTTCTGGTAAACGGGCAGGAAGTGCTGAATTATCGTGCGCGCAAGGCTGTCATTTTCGGCAGTGGCGGTTATACTCACAACCCTGAACTTATGCTGCATTTTCAGCGGGGACCGCACTTTGGAGGGTGCGCCGCTCCAACCAATACGGGAGATTTTATTAAAATGGCGTGTGCAATTGGCGCAAAATTTGGCAACACTGCAGGCGCTTTCAGGGCGGAAATTGTTGTGGAACAAGCATTAACCGATCCAGATGGCGTGCACAATATCTTTTATGTACCAGGGGACAGTGTAATCGAGGTCAATCGATTCGGACGGCGGATTATGGATGAAAAACGCAATTATAATGACCGGACGATGACTCACTTTGTCTGGGATCCACAACGTGCAGAATGGACAAATATGTTGGTATTTATGATATTTGACCAGAGAACAGCCACATTATGGCAGGGTTATCCTCCCTATCCAGTTGAAGGTTCGCCTACTGATCATATCATTTCGGCAAGTACATGGGATGAATTGACGGGAAACATATCTGCGCGGTTGCATGAGTTGTCTGCTCACACGGGGGGATTTGACCTGGACCCTGATTTTCATGATAACCTTATTCAAACCGTGGCTCGCTTCAATGAATTTGCCCTTTCCGGCCAAGATAAAGATTTTAATCGGGGTGATTTCAATTATGATCGAGAGTGGACTACCTTCCCGCCTACTGTCCCTGGACCGGAATGGCCGCCCAAAGACAGCCTAAATTATACTATGTATCCTCTGAGTAGTCAGGGACCATACTATGCAGTCATCCTGGGTGCCGGAACACTTGATACCAATGGGGGCCCCATCATCAATCACCATGCCCAAGTAATAAATGTGGAGGATAAACGGATTTCTGGACTATATGGAGCTGGAAACTGTATTGCTTCCCCGACCGCGAACGCGTATTGGGGAGCAGGCAGCACGATAGGTCCGGCCATGACGTATGGTTATATTGCCGGCTTGAATGCAGCAGCAGAACCTGAGAAAGAGATCTAATCTGAGCCGTTGAATTTTGACTTTCACCTAAATGTGCGAGATTATGATGGAAATGGTATAATATAGAAGAACATACCTGGATTCTTCTTAGATTAATTCTGAGTAACGAATGAAAGGAGATAATAACTATGTTATGGAAATGTTCTGTTTGCGGCTTCCTTCATGAGGGAAGTGATGCACCTGAAAAGTGCCCAAAATGTGGATCGCCCAAGGAAGTATACTCCGCTTTATCCGAGGAAGATGCAAAAAAAGTTTATGCTGCAGATCGCACCAATGATATCCATATGGAAATCATAAGCCTAGCAATGAAGATTAAGGATTTAGCAAAAGAAGGTATAGACATTAATCTTGACCCTCCTTGCGTAGCATTGTTTAAACAAGCAAAAGATGAAGCTTGGGTTATTAAGCAAAGAAGCAAAGCTGAGATTGTAGGTCATGTAGGCAAAGGCAAGTGGTAAATTAGAATCTGAGAGTCCCGAAAATGGGGCTCTTTTTTCGTTGTGCATCAATATAGAAGAGCAATGTTCAGTACTTTACAAACGAAAAATGAGATAGTGTTCTTCATTGCTATTGCAGCAGTCATAATGTTTATCTTGTTACCAATATCTTTTTAACGAGAGTCGACTTGTTTGCACAAAAAATACAAATAGTGGTTGTATTAACTAATAATAGGTATATAATTGTATTAATTAAATTAATAGTTGACTTCTTTCAAACATTTCTATTCTTTCAAACATTCTATTCTCTTAAACAATCTATTCTTTTAGACATTCTATTCTTTCAGGCATTTCAACCCATTCAAATATTAATCTCTTTCCAAACACTTTCTATTCCATCAGCAGTGCTATGTTAAATATTTTCAAGGGGTGCCGGAAAGTAGGATTATATCCGGTTATTCGCAATAATAACTTATTAGAAGTTAGGTTTGTATAAATTCCTGATTTCTATATAACGTTTTATCTTTTTATAGAAACTTTTGATTTTAAGATACACTCGTTTTCTAATAGAAGGCATTTATAGTGCTTAAAATCGTATGAATTGGTAATAAACCTAATCGCATAATCAAGACTTGACAGGGCAAGGAAGGAGGGGGGGCATGATGTCACACAGTCATTTCAAGCGCAACAAACGCAAAAAGCCTATATTACAGGTATTTGACGTGCCGCAGCCAACGCAAACGAGCTGGGGTGAACGCATCCAGGCGGTCAGGTATGGAGGGTACACGCACAGTTTTCAGTATTACAGAACTAGAGTGTGTAAGTGAGCGGTGCGGTGATATCACTAATCATCTTCAACTTACGTCAAAGGCAGAAAGCGAATTTTTAATGGTCCTATCATTACCCCGTCTGGATGGCCACTCTCATGCATTCGGACGTTGTAAAACAGATTGGAGTATTGTGGGCAATTATTAATGAGTTGCCCTCGGAAGGAGAATAAAAACATGAACCGTAAAAAAGTCAAAGAATGCCGCTTGGAAATACTTGCTCTGGAAGATTCTCCTATGGATGCTGATCTGATTTATGAGTACCTGTGTGAAAATTCAAGATATGAAATTCAAATGGAGATTGTATTAAAGGAAGATGAGTTTGTTGCTGCAATATCATCGAAAGACTATGATCTCATCCTAGCGGACTTTATGTTGCCTGGTTTTAACGGTTTTGCGGCATTAAAACATGTTAAATCAATATGCCCATCCACTCCATTTATATGTGTATCTGGATTCATAGACGAGGAAAAAGCCGTGGAACTTTTAAAAGAAGGCGCTACCGATTATGTTTCGAAAGACAAATTGGGGCTATTGATATATTCAATTGAAAGGGCTTTAAAAGTGGCCAAGGAGCAGGAATTTCTTATGAAGTCACAACTATCACTTATTGAAAGTGAAGCTAAACATAAGGCTATGATTGCAAATAGTTCCAACGTAATTTCTATTATTGATCAAAATGGAGCTATTAAATATACTAGTCCGAATATTACGAAATGGTTTGGTTGGAAAACGAATGATTTAGTTGGAACTAATGTGCAAAAGTATATATATCCAGCTGATCGACTTGAATATAAAAGAAAATTCGAAGACCTATTGGAAAAAGACGGACTAGAGAAAACAGCGGATTATAGAATAAAATGCAAGGATGCAACTTATAAATACGTTAATTTAACCGCGGTAAATCTTATGCAAAATCCTAATATAAAGGGTGTATTGATAAATTATCATGATATAACTGATATTAAAAATAGAGAAAAAGAGATTTTATATCTTGGCTACCACGACTATTTAACAGATATTTACAATAGAACTTACTTTGAAGAGGAAAAGAAACGTCTCGATACCATCAGACAATTACCCATTTCCATTATTATGGGAGATATTAACGGTTTGAAATTAATAAATGACGGATTCGGACATTCCAAAGGGGATGAAGTAATTGTTGAAATGGCTAAAATTTTGAAAAGCTGCTGCCGAGAGGAAGATATTGTTGCCAGAATTGGGGGAGACGAGTTTGGAATTTTACTTCCCCAAACAGATAGCCAATTAGCACAACTAGTATGTAGCCGCATATCTGATGCCTGTAAAGGATACTCATTAAATGGGACCCAGATATATCCTAGTATTTCATTAGGACATGCAACCAAGAACATCGAAACTGAGACAATAGAGGACATTTTGCTGGTCGCTGAGGAATCAATGTCCAGGCACAAGTTATTAGAAAGCAAAAGTGCCCATAGCTCAATTATGGCCTCGATAAAAGTAATAATGTTTGAGAAAAGCCAAGAAACAGAAGAACATACAGAGAGATTAGTGCAATTATCGAAGTCAATTGGAATAGCTATGTCTCTGCCAGATGATCAACTCAATGAACTTGAGCTATTATCCACCTTGCATGATATTGGCAAAATGAGTGTTGATGCTGATGTTTTATCAAAGCAAGGAAAACTTACTAATGAGGAATGGAATCAAATGAGAAAACATCCTGAAGTTGGTTTTAGGATTGCACAGGCAACTTCTGAGCTTATACCTATAGCGAAATATATCCTTTGCCATCACGAGAGATGGGATGGCAAAGGATATCCGCAAGGTCTTATTGGAGAGGAAATACCGCTCCTATCTCGAATATTGGCTATTGTTGATTCGTTTGATGCTATGTCTAACGATAGATCATATCGACCAGCTATGACAAAGGGAGAAGTTATAGGAGAAATTAGAAGAAATTCAGGCACGCAATTTGATCCAAATATTTCACAACTGTTTCTCAATATAATATCACCAGAACTGACATCCACGAGATCCCAACTTTTTAATTTGGACCTCATCAGCATACCAGAAGCGATGCCTAACATGACCTCCCCACCGAAAGAGCCCTATCGTCAAGTGAATTCGGACATATAATCGAAGTTCATCCCGTATACCCGATGAGGCAGGCCGGAGTCTTCAGGATGGTGTTCATACGGTTGTTGTTTAAGGAAACATAACTGATACGCAGACGACAGCTTAAACACTGTGAAGAGTAAAACCATATTAAAACAGAATCTTTCTAAAGGGGGGCCGTTATTGAAAAAACCAGCTAAAGAACAAGACCCGCCGAGGAACGAATTAGAAGTATTTCGAAAATCAAAGCAATTCAATCAATTGCTATTAGATAATATCCACGATCTTATTGCCATACATAAAATTGAGGATTTGAGCTATAAATATGTTAATCCCGTCACTCTTCAAGTATTGGGATATTCTCAAGAGGAACTATTGGCCAAAAGCGCTTTGGAGCTCATTCATCCTGACGACATGGTTAAAATGCTATCCAATTTACAGGATCTCCAGCCCACAGGAGAGGGCCGCAATGAGTTCCGCTATCTAAAGAAGGACGGTTCCTACGTCTGGTTGGAAGTAAGCGGCACCATTGTACCCCGTGAAATTGATGAAGCCTCCTTAATAATGATATCACGGGACATCACGGCTCGGAAACAAGCCGAAATGGCTCTGCAAAATGCTAATGATGAACTGGAATTGAAGGTTCAGGAAAGAACCCTCCAACTCAAAGAGCGCACTGAACAACTACAGGCTAAAATTAGCGATCAGCATAGGGCTGAATCGCAATTAAAGGCTAGTGAGGAGCGTTTTCGCATTCTATTCGAAACAGCTCCGGTTGGTATCGCTATACATCGAAAAGGCCGCAATCTCTTCGTCAATCAAGTCTATGTCGCCATGCATGGTTATGAAAGCAGTACTGAATTGATTGGCAAACCGGTAAGTAATTTGCTGCCACCGAAATGCCGTCATGTTATCGGTAATAATATAAAAAAGAGGGAAAGTGGGGGGACAGTACCCGGTTCGTACGAAACGATCGGGCTGCGCAAAGATGGCTCAACATTTCCTCTTTTCGTTCAAGCTACTAGTATGCAGTTGCTGGATGGGCCGGCCAATGTCGCCTTTTTAACTGACATCACGGTGCAAAAACAGGCTGAAGCGTCTCTGCAGAAACGGGTGGCATCCCAGGTCCTCCTGCTGGAGATAACCAATAATTTTAACAATATTATTATTCCGGATATTGACGATATGATCAACACCACCTTGCGAATGATAGGTGAATATGATCATGATGACCGCAGTTTCATCGGCGTGTTTTCTCATCACGAATGTAATATAAGCAATAACTACGAATGGTGTGCACCAGGTATTTCGTCGGGAATAGCCAGCGTCAGGGGCATGAAGGTCAGTGAATATACCTGGTGGACCCATAACCTGCGGAGTTTGGAGTACACATATATTCCCCAGGTGACCGATCTGCCTCCCGAAGCCCGGGCCGAAAAAGAACTTCTGCAAGCCCAATCCATCCAGTCTCTCATCGCTGTACCGATGCTCCTGGAAGATGAAATCCTCGGTTACCTGGGGTTTGCTTCGGTCAGGAGCGAAAAAACCTGGTCAGAGGACAGTATCTTAATATTAAAGGCAGTGGCCGATATTATTTCTAAAGCCCTGTTGCGCAAGAAATTCGCGCTTGCTCTTCAGGCTTCCGAAAATTATTATCGGACCATTTTCGAAAATACTGGGGCGGCGACTATGATTATTGAAGATGATATGACCATAAGCATGGTTAATGAGGAATGCCAAAGAATATCAGGTTATCGAAAGGAAGAGCTAATCAGCAAAAAATGGATTGACTTTATCTCGGGTGATAAGCTTGAAACCATGCAAGAATATCATTGTATGCGTCGAATTAACCCTGCTGACGTACCGCTTAAATATCAAACCCGGATATTAGACCGGGGAGGCAAGCACAAAGATGGTCTGGTCGCGGTAGATATTATTCCCGGAACCAAAAAATCAGTGGCAACTTTTGTTGATTTAACCGAGTTCAAGCGCATCGACCGGGCCCTCAAAGCCATCAGCGCCGTTAATATTGCCATGATCCAGGCGGAAAATGAGACGGATTTACTGCAAAAAGTTTGTCAGAAGATAGTGGAGGTGGGTGGATACAGCTTGGTCTGGGTAGCCTTGCTGCAGGCGGACCAGCAGCAAACGGTCCAACCTGCAGCCTATCACGGTGCCAACAATGGTTATCTCGCCAAGGTTAACGTCGATCTCCAAGATTACAAGCGCAGGCAGGACCCGATCGCCACCGCCGTCCGCACCGGCCAGCCGCTGGTCTGCAGGGACCTTCAAAAAAATGTTGCCTTACCCTGGTTAAAAGATGCTTTACGATGCGGATTCAAATCCATTATGGCCATTCCGCTTATGGCAGATAATAAAGCTTTTGGAGCATTGGGTATTTATTCTAATGAGACCGACCAATTCGACAGCGACGAAGAGAGCCTTCTCATCGAGATGGCCAATGATCTGGGCTATGCTATAATGTCAATGCGGACACGCACCCAACACAAGCTTACTACGCAGGAACTTGAAAAGAGCCTGGAGAAAATGAAACGCATTTTGATGCAGGAAGTAAGCTCGCTGGGTACTGCCTTAATGATAAGAGACCCCTATACCTCCGGGCATCAAAGAAGGGTGGTTCGTTTGGCGGCGGCCATAGCAGAGGAAATGGGTTGTTCAATGGATCAGATCGAAGGAATCACGGTGGCTGGGAATCTGCATGATATCGGAAAAATTAATATTCCCAGTGAGATATTGAGCAAACCCGGTAAATTATCGGACTTAGAGTTTGCCATAGTCAAAACTCACTCCCTGGCCGGCTATGAAATTATTAAGGACATAGAATTCCCTTGGCCGGTGGCGGAGGTTATTATGCAGCATCATGAAAGAATGAACGGTTCAGGTTATCCGCAAGGACTGGCTGGTGAAGACATATTAACGGAAGCGCGTATCGTGGCGGTAGCGGATGTGGTAGAAGCCATGTTTTCACACCGGCCCTATCGAGCCGCGCTGGGTATGGATAGGGCTCTGGAGGAGATTGTTCTGAATAAAGGTATCCTTTATGATGCTGACGTGGTTGATGCTTGTTTGATGGTGATCCAGAAGAAGGGTTTTAAAATGGAATAATCATTCTGTTCAGATCATTAACATCGCGCTAGTGAAATTAGTAGAGTGGCCCTTAGCAAACAAAGCTATTCTGATTGAGCTGCGTGTTTGGTCTTTTCTAAAAATGGATAGTATTTAGAAGGCAAGATAAAAATAGATGGAGGAGTATGGGCGAACCATTACCCCTCCATCTTTATATGAAGTGGGTATGAGGAGGACGTTTTTAGGGGATCTTTTGAGGCCATCAAAATGTACTGGTATTAGCGTCAGATATTATTATTGTTACGCACTGCTTTGCCAAAGTTATTAACCATTGCGATGTGTATTTTTTTGCTTTATATCAAGTTATCCTGCTCTTATACAAGATAGGGTGTAAATTTATTGCCAATCCCTTCATTTAACTTTGTATTACGACCCCATTTGGCCTCCCAATCTTGCGAACAAGCAGAATAGAAGGCGGCCAGCTCAGATTTGAAAATATTTTCAGCCAGCGTCGCATATTGTTGCGCAATATAAGGCCATTTAATTTTCCCCCCTAGTTTTGCGGCTCGCTTTTCCAATATAAGTTTGAGATCTGGTTCAGCTAAAATTCGATTAAGCAATTCAGCCAGAGCCGTAGGGGTTGCATCAGGTGCCACCAATCCTCTTTGTCCTTCTGCCACCATTTCCTGAGCATAGAGATAGGGAGTGGAGACAATGGCTCTTCCGCATCCCAGGGCATAGGCCAGCGTACCGCTGACAGCCTGATCTGCTTGTGGATAGGGGCTTAGATATATGTCAGTCATGTACAGGTAATCCCCAAGTTCCTCGGGCTCCAGGAACCGGTTTACGAAATTCACATTATCCTGCAGACCTAATTCTATTACCAGATCGGTCAGCATCTCTCGGTATCGTTCTCCTTCATGTTTGACCAGCATGGGATGGGTTCTGCCTACGATCAGGTATACCAGGTCTTTATGTTGTGAAACCAGCTCTTTCATGGTCCTAATTCCAATTTCTATACCCTTGCCAGGTCCAATCAACCCGAAGGTGGTGATCAAGTTTTTATCCCCAAAACCATATTCCCGCTTTAACTGGCACCGGTTTTTTTGCCGAAATGCGGGTACACCATGTTGAATAATATGCACTTTATCCGCTTCTGCCTTATAGATCTGAGTGGCTAATCTAGCGGAAGATTTGGTCATACAAACTATTCCGGCCGCTTGCCGGCATAGATTGCGCAATACTGTTCTCTGGCCAGTGGTGGGGGTGGGCAGTACGGTGTGAGTGACCAGCAAGAAAGGCTTTTTCAAATGGCTGGTAAAATCCAACAAATAATCACCGTCGTCACCGCCATAAATACCGTATTCATGTTGGACAATCACCAGATCAATTCCATAATCTCTATTTACGGTGTCGGCTGTGTTGGCATAGTCCTCCTTGTGAGTCTGTCGCAAAACATAGGACACTTCATTGGGATATTGATAAGTATAGTGGGGATCGGACACCGCTGCTATTGAAATATGCTCTCCTAATCTAATCAGGTTGTCCCTTAGATCTTTGGAGAAAGACGCAATTCCGCATTGCTGCGGTGAGTATGTACCAACATTAAGTATATTCATATGTGGCCCCTCCTTCGGACGAAAATCACCTATTACTTTAGCTTCAATTCCTTGAGGATCTTTATCTGCAGACAGCTGCCGGACATGATTAAACGGTCAGTGAGCATAACTGAAAGCACTAATACGGTACTGCCAGTCCCTGTGAGCCTGCCTTTTTAGTCTCCTGTATTGATTGAGCGCGAAAGTGGAGAAAATTGAAAGAAGATGGTGCGTATAGTCTTAATGCTTTTTGCATATACCCCTCTTGTTTCAGAAGGGTTGACAGAAAATAGAAGGTGAAAAGAAGAGAATGAACCTTGATATTACTTTATTTGTATTTATTATACAACCTATCCAGTGATATGTATATCTATCTTTTGAACCTCTCCGCATATTAGCTGTGACTACATTTATGGCTAAGACATGTATGGGAAATTTATGCTATTATAAAATGGCAGGTAATTTTAAGGGGATGATAAGTAGTGAGAGTAGCCGAGAGGGAAACACCAACGGCGAGGCAAGTAGCCGTTTTCGGAGACTTAGACAATATTTACTGGGGATTATCGAATTACTATGGGGCAAATTCAGAAGAAATGATTATAGATATTGTAGATAAGATATGGGATATCTACAAAAATGATAGAGTGCGAATATTTAGCGCGTATGCAGATTTTGAAAGGGTCCCAAGAATACAGACTGAGCTGCAAAGAAAAAGAGTCACCACCAAACATGTTTTTGGCAGCCGGCGTCGCAATGATATGGTTAGATATGCAGGGGATATTGAATTGAGCTTAGATGCCCTAGAAACGCTGATAAGATTTCCGGATATTGATTGTTATGTAATAACATCGGCTGATAAAGATATGATTCCTTTAATGAACAGGGTGAGATACTATGGAAAAAGTGTCCATTTGTTTTTCTTGGAGGCATTTATTGGGCCAGATAGTTCGTTGTTTGATTATGCAGATGAAGCTATTTCGATTGAAAGGCTCTTAGGCTTGGAGCCGGTAAAAATTGGCTCCTTAGATATAGAATCACTGGTTCTCCAGGGAGTTTCTTTAGTGAATAGTTTTTATATGCGAAATTACGGAAAACCTAGAATGTATCTCGGGAAGGAATTCTTTATTACGGAAGTCATGACGATCCTAAAAGTCACCAGGCAAAATGCCATTGACCTATTAGAATTGTGCTTGAAAAAAGGTGCCTTGGCGACTGCTCTCACCGAAGACAATCATGAAAAAATAATTGTTCCTCCCGCAGTTGAACAGGTGATAGTTCAAGCAGTCGCACAAATTACCGGGAAGGCAGGGTCAAAGTAAAATAAAGCAACGAATCGCTTTCCGGGTTCAGGGAATTTCTTTATTAATGAAAATTTGAATCTTTCCATGAAATCGACCCTTGATAACATTTATATGATAATCCAGTTAACCAGTTTTGGGTTCTGCTCGATATAAAAAAGCCTGTCGACGTGGCATAGTCAACAGGCTTAATTTGTGTATAAGTGATGTTTACCTGAACCGGGCAGCGGTCTTGGTAAAAGAATCCTCAACTTGATTCAAGGAATGATCCAGACCTTTCTTAAGATCCCCCCAGGCCTCGTCGCTCGACGTTTTAATTTCCTCTAATTTTGCTTGCATTGATGCTTGCTTGGCGTGTAAGGTTTCAATCTCATCATAATAACCCTGCTTGGTATCTGCTGCTGCCTTGTCGGCTCTGGCCTTTAATCTGTCAATCGCAGAGCCCCACTCGCTGAACTGGGCCTCGATTTTGCCTTGATATACCTCTCTGTTTTCCATAATTGTTCCTCCTTCTATTTGGTCTTTTATTTATTGCAAAACTCTGATGAGTTATAGTCTTTCATTTTGTGGTTTGGCATCTAAAATCAGTCCTTGTCAGTAAATAGGATGCGCTAAGCTAGCCGTAAATATTAATATCAAAACACGATAGGCAGGTTACAACCAACCTGGTAATATTGGCAACTATAATAAGTTCTTACTAGCAGACCTGGTTCCTTATAAATTGCTTGAGCGCATATATAGAGAAACTTGAAAGAAGATGGTGTGAATGGTTAGTAATGCTTTTTGAAAATAGCCCTACTGTTCCAGATGGACGGAAAAACAGAAGGAGAATAGGAAAGAAAAATAATACCATTTATTACCTTTTGTAATCGTACAGCTTATCTCGTGAAATGTATACTTATATAATTTGCAGTAAATAAAATTGGACTTATAATCAAAAAAGGCGCTTTATAGACATACTTGGGAATAATTATGCTATCATTAAGGCTATAGTCTATTTCTAAAGGATTGTAAAGTAGAGTAGTAATTATGTGGGGGGATAAAAAATGGCAAATCAAGTCGCCGTTTTTGGAGATTTAGATAATATTCACTGGGGATTATCCAAATACTACGGGGTAAATACAGAAGAAATGATCATAAATATTATAGATAAAATATGGGACATCTACAAAGAAGATAAAGTAAGAATTTTTAGCGCCTATGCAGATTTTGAGAGGGTCCCAGGGCTACAGACTGAGATTCAAAGAAAAAGGGTCACTACCAAACATATATTTGGCAACTGGAATCGAAACGATGTGGTTAGAAATGCAGGCAACATAGAATTGAGCTTGGATGCACTAGAAACGCTGATAAAATTCCCGGAAATAGATTGTTATGCCATAGCATCGGCTGATAAAGACATGATTCCTTTATTGAATAGAGTGAAATACTATGGAAAAAGTGTTCATTTGTTTTTCTTAGAGGCATTTATTAATGAGGATCGTTCGTTATTGGATTATACTGATAAAGCCTTCTCGCTGGAGCTGTTGTTGGGTTTGGATCCGATCAAAGCTAACTCTATAGACATGAAAACACTTGCTCTGCAAGGAGTTTCTTTGGTTGATAATTTTTATTTACGAAATTCGGGGAAACCCAAAATGTATCTCGGAAAGGAATTCTTTATTACGGAAGCCATGTCCGTACTAAAAATCACTAGGCAAAATGCAATTGACCTATTGGAATTATGCTTACATAACGGTTGCTTATCTGTTGCTCTCACTGAAGACAAGCATGAAAAAGTAATCGTTTCTCCGACAGTCGAACAGGTATTAATTGAAGCAGTCGCCCAAGTTACTGCGAATAGAGTATCTAAGTGAAATAAGGCAGCCAACCATCTTCCGATTCAAGGAATTTGCATATTCCTATGAAATTGACTACTGATAACATTTCTGCCCATAATCCGATTCACCAGCCATTGAGCTCTGCCGGCTATACATTTCTGCGGAAAGGGCCAGTATCCAGGTGACATGTACATACAGCACCATCCTGAATCATACGCAGAAGAGCGGCATTGTGTAGTTCCAAGCTCTCCGCACCAGAGGTGTCTGTCACACCTAGGACATCAAATCCCATCTGCAAGGCATGCAGGGAAGTATGGCACATGCACATACTTGTCCAAAGACCTGACAGTACCAACTGCTTCTTGCCGCTTTGCTCCAAAGCCTCCAAAAGCTGATGATCCTGCAAAATATCAAATGAAGGTAATTTGCGATCAATGAGTAAAGCATGGGGGAGGATCTCAATAATCTCTGGCAAAAAGGGGCCATTTACTTTGGCTCGGATGGTAGTTAAAATGGCAGGAATACCCAGTGCTTGAGCGCCCTCTGCCAAGGCTATAACGTTATTTTTAATATCCGTACAGCTCTGCGAATCAATGCCGTCAAACAGTCTGTCTTGATAATCCACCAGCAACAGAATACTGTTGTCCGCGTCCAGGTTTCTCGAAAAAACCTCTTTCATGTACTTTTCCCCCTATATATTTCCAAAGGATGATACCTTTATTCGAATTAGGAACATTAAGAGTCCGCTCATTTGAGAGCCAGCATTTTTGACTCCATATATCATTTTGGGCGCTTATATGGAGAAAGTCGAAAGTTAATTGCAGATGGATTGCGGAAAACAGAAGGTGAAAGAGGGTGACAAAGTAATCATTGATGATATTAACTATGTTCTATTATAGAGCGTATCCCGTGAAATGTATATCTCTGGTTTGACCCTGTTATGAGCAACCAATATATTTGCAGTGGATTACGTGACTCTTGTAATTTACCAAAAAAAGGTATACAATAGTTATAGGGTTTACGAATATTAATCTATCGCATACTTTCAGAAAATTCAATTCTTACGAACATATCAATTCTTTCAGACAATTCAATTCTTTCTAACATTTAAATTCCTTAAAAAGTGCCATGCAAAATACATACTTGGTATGCCGGAAGGCGCTAAATTATTCGCTTTTAACCAACCAAAACTTGTTATAAGTCAGGCTTTCTATAACCGAGGCTTAGGATTGACTTACACTTTTTTGTTTTGTTTCCTGGCGAAGGCTCAATCATTAATTGGTATTTAGCAAGGCTTTGGCAGACCTATTATAGGGGCATATTCACCCGACATCAGGATTTCAGGTGAGAATTTACAGAAAAAACAAAATTGATACAAATAGAGCGAAGGTGAAAGCAATGCCTATTACAAGAGGATTGATATTGTATATATCTATTATCTCAATTATAATCCTGATATTAATCTGCTCTCTTGCAGTTCAAAAGACAGTGGGAATTTCTTCTATTGATTATAAGGCACCGATTTATAATTTACCTATATCAGAAAACACACAGCGTGACATTTGGAAATTGTGTGAGGCAAACCATTTGTCTTACGAGTTGCTTTTAGCAATTAACCATGTAGAAGGCATCAATAATACTGATATTAATAACATTAAAGCAGAGGTTGAGCAGTTGGTTTATATTAGAGACTATTGGGCTAAGCAAGGATATTCCGATGAGACTGTTTTTGATCTTTTGTTGCTATCAAGACAAAGAGGAATTGACGGTTGTATAACCTTTATGCAAGATAACAACTCTTATGATCTCGATAATTATGTTCAAAAAGTTACTCAATATAAATACTATCTTGAGCAAAATCTTGACCCACCCACAAGTAATAAGTATTGGGGATCTCAGGTTCGGTTCAAGCCGTATTTGAGAAATTTAGCAAATGTTGAAGGGCATTACCATCAAATCTTGGTGAAATAAGCCAGGAACAATTGCAATTCTTTCATACCTACAATTCTTTCTAATCCACAATTCTTTCAAACAATTATTTTACTTCAAAAGTGCCATGCAAAATATACAAGGTGCCGCAAGCAGGATTATATCCGGTATAACCAACAAAAACCTATTAGAAGTGAGGCTTTTAATTAAAGCCTGGGATGGCCCAACACTTTTATTATTTTGAAGCCATGTGAATGAAGGCTCATTCACGGGATGAGCGCGTATTAGCTGTCGAAGGAGATGATTCATGATAAAAAAATATGGTTGTCCCAACGACCAGTGGCTGCAGTTGAGGCCATTTCTGTTGTTACTCCGGTAATCATACGCAATATGTAAGGAGTAAGAGGAATTATGGAGAAGAAGGAACTTATCCGTGTATCGGCGACAAAGATCATTGCCAGAGAAGGCTTTTGCAAAACAAAGGTTCGAGCAATAGCGGACGATGCCAAAATCGCTGTCGGGACTGTATATATTTATTTTAAAAACAAAGATGGGATTTTGGACTATATCTTTGAGGCACAACATGAACGAATAGTTACTTTCAGCGAAGAACTCGAGAAAAAAAATATACCTCCAATCGAAAAGATAAAAAGACTATTGAAATTCCACTTCAAACAATTGGAGGATAACCCAGATTTAGCAAAGGTATTAGAGCAGGAAGGCAGGGACCCGTCTACAAACAAATTGCAGTGGATAAAAACTGATTCTATGAGTGTACCGGAGATATTTCGTAAAATACTGGATGAATCAAAACAAAAAGGGGAAATCAGAGATATCGATACAGAACTTTACGGGGCAATCATTTTTTTCATGGGTAGAGAAACAGCCTATTTATTGCAGGTTAATGGCAAAGCTGACAAGCAGTATAAAGTATTTGAAGAGCTAGTTACCTTTATTATTAACGGAATTAAAAGATAAAAATGAATCGAGAGGATTGAATTAATTATGATAAAAATTAAAAAAACGCGATTTATACCATTACTACTAATACTATTGCTGGTAGGTATGATGGTCGTACCAACAATGAGTATGGCCGCTCCTACAACCCCGTTGACAGTAAACCTCGGACAAACTTCCAGTTTCGCGGTTTTAGCTGGCTCGACAGTTACTAATACCGGGTCGACCACAATCAACGGAGATGCTGGAGTAGATGTGGGGGTGTCGCCAAATTCTGCGATTACCGGCTTCCCGCCCGGGCTACTGACTGGGGTTGGGACATTTCACTCGAATGATGCCCTCGCGATCCAGGCACAGACAGCTCTGGGGAATGCATACGTAGACGCGTCTACCCGTCCGGCCACTCAGGTCTTAACCGGTATAGATCTGGGCGGATTAACACTGACGCCTGGAGTCTATTATTTTAGCTCGTCGGCTGGGTTGACGGGCGATCTCACGCTCGACGGTCAGGGTTTAAGCGATCCCGTCTTCATATTCCAGATCGGCTCTACGCTCACCACCGCGGACGGCGCACCAGGACTTCCAGCCAGCAGGGTTCTCCTCACGAACGGTGCTCGGTACTGCCGAACCTTTTGGCAGGTTGGAAGCTCCGCAACCTTAGGCACATACTCTGAATTCGTGGGACACATCTTCGCACTTGCATCCATCACAGCGAAAACCGGTGCAAATGTGAATGGACAATTGTTGGCACGGAATGGTGCGGTCACGCTAGACACCAATACCATCACCAACGGTTTTTGTTCGACCCCACCGGCCCCAACTCCGCCAAGCGGTGAGGGACGCCAGTCCACACCCACTCCACCACTCATCAACATTATAAAAACACCAGCCCCGCTGGCATTGACTTCTGGACAGGGCTCGGTTACGTACACCTATAAAGTAACGAACCCCGGTAATATCCAATTAAGTGATGTGAGTGTGACCGACGATAAAGTCAGTCCCGTGAACTATGTTTCCGGTGACGTCAACGCTGATAACATGCTCCAAACCAGTGAGACCTGGATTTACAGCAGCAAAATGAATCTCAATACAACCACGACGAACACCGCCACGGCCAAAGGCAGCGCCAATGGTATGACAGCTACTGATATCGCGTTTGCTACAGTCGTTGTAACTGACACACCAATTCCAGTCTATCCGCCCCTGATCAACGTAATAAAAACACCAGCCCCGCTGGCATTGACTTCTGGACAGGGCTCGGTTACGTATACTTATAAAGTAACCAACCCCGGTATGGTTGCCTTAAGTGATGTGAGCGTCACCGATGATAAAGTCAGTTCTGTATACTATGTTTCCGGTGACGTTAACTCTGACAAGCTGCTCCAAACCGATGAGACGTGGATCTACATCGTTACCGTAAATCTCAATGCGACCACGACGAACACCGCTACGGCCAAAGGCAGCGCCAATGGTATGACAGCTACTGACATCGCGTTTGCTACAGTCGTTGTAACCCCTATTGTAACACCCATTGAAACGCCTACTCCCAAATTGCCCCAAACCGGGAGTGAGACCAACGTTCCATGGCTTATCCCGATCGGCGTCTTCGCACTGGGATTGCTCCTAATTACCTTTCCTGTGATAAAACGACGCATATCATCTTCCAAGTGATGAGCTTGAGCTACAAGAAGCTCCGGTCGAGCCATCGACTGGAGCTGAGCTTCAAAGATTTATTAGAAACAAATTGGTCATCGAAAACCTTAATCAGACGAGCGCTATTAATAATTGCCCTGGCATCATTAGGACTTTTCATTGTTTTTCCTTTTCAATTTGCTCGGCTTGAATCTGTTAGGGGGTTCTACGAGGCATTTATGGCGCAAAACCAGGTTCAAAGCCCCGTATTACTTGCAGAAGAAGAAGCGAACATCGGGCTGCCGATACGTCTGATGATTCCAGCTATCAACGTCGATGCAGCCATCGAGTATGTAGGCCTTACCCCTAATGGAGCAATGGGGGTCCCAGGCAATCTTGTCAACGTAGCTTGGTACAACCTGGGAGCACGTCCCGGGCAGAAGGGTAATGCCGTAATTGACGGGCACCGCAGCAGTAGAACATGGGTAGCGGCCGTGTTTGATCATTTAGATGACCTTCGTGTCGGGGACTACCTGTATATCGAAGATGACCAAGGAACGATTATTACATTTATAGTTCGAGAGAACCGCACCTATGATCCAGACGAGGATGCTAGCGATATTTTTGGCCTGAGCGACGGTATACATCTTAACCTTATTTCCTGCTCTGGTGCTTGGGATAAAGTTCAAAAAAGCTTTAACAAACGGCTGATAATATTTGCAGATGTCGTGCTTTAGTTATTATCAATCAATAAGGAGGTTTTCATAATGATTTTAAGAGATTTATTAGATTTGGTAAGCAAGGAGAAAAGAAGACAAGAGAGAGTAAAAACAGCTCAGAAGTTCGCAATAGGAATGGGCGCCGTAGCCGCTTTAGGTGTCGCAACAGGCATTGTTTTTGCTCCAAAGTCGGGCAAGGAGACCCGAAAAGATATAAAAAACGTAGCCGTAAACACTGTAGAAAAGATCAGGGACACAGTCCAGAAGAAGGCAGAGACGGTGAAGGATTCCGCGGCTCATGCTGCACAGGAGGTATCTAATGTCATCAAAGACGTGCATGGAAAAACAGAAGGTATAAAAAAGGACATTGCGGACGGCGGCCATGAAATCATACTGGATATTCATAAAACTGCTGAAAATATTTCAAATGGACTTAATAAATAGGTAAAGCAAGGAACACGAGATTGGAATGATTTCAAATCAATAGACGAGAAGGTGTAAATAATGATTGGAAGAGATTTGCTAGACTTGGAAAAACGAGAAGATTTGAAGAGAGAGGCTTTAAATACTATAGCAACCATGAAGTATACATTCCACAAGACGGTAGATACGATGAGGGACTCCGAAGTTTATGCTGAGCAAAAAACATATGATGTCCTCAAAGACGTTCATGGAAAAACGGAAGGTGTAAAAATATACGTTAAACCGCCAAAAATATTTCAAAGTAAACTAATAAATTTGTAAATTAAGAAACACACTCTGGTAATTCAACTCACATTATTGGAGTGAAAAATGAAAGGATGATTAAACATGTTATGGACGATCGCGATAATTCTCATAGTCTTATGGCTTCTTGGCATAGTTACTTCGTTTACTATGGGTGGTTTTATCCATATTCTTCTCGTGGTTGCGATTATTGTGATTTTACTAAGAGTAATTAGAGGAGATAGGATCCTTTAGCCAACGAATGTTCTGTTGGCGTAATCAATTGATATCAGGTGTCCGTGTTAATAAACTTCAAATTGTTTATGGAGGAATGAAATAATGAGTGGAGACATCATTGTAAGGACCGATGAAGCAAATTTTACAGCAGGAAGAGTAGTGTATTACATTTTTGGTATTTTGGAGGTTTTGCTTGCTTTTCGTTTGGTATTTAAGCTTTTAGGGGCAAATCCGAATAGCGGTTTTGTGTCGTTTATTTATTCAATCTCGCAGGTGTTCTTGGTTCCATTTACTGCTATTTTTAGATCTGCGGTAACCCAAGGCATTGAAACTAAAGCGGTTTTAGAGCCCAGCATAGTTATAGCCATGATTGTTTATGCACTGATTGCCTGGGGAATTGTCAAATTAATTATTATTATGAGGGGACAAAACGAAGACCGCATGTAGGTGTACAGAAAGGGAAGGGAGCGATTAAATTGCAGAAGGGAAAAGAGATTAAGGTCGGAATCGGTTTTGCGACTGGGAGGAAGAGTTTTCAAAAGGTGCTGAAAGCCTACATATACAGCTGGAATGAATCCGGTTTGGTGGATAACGAAAAGATTAGTCTAAATCTTTTTATCGCCTATGATCTTGCTTATCATAAAACAAAAGCCACTGATTACACAAATATATCCCCGGAACTAGTCGGGCAGATTGATAGCTGCAAATTTATTGCCAAGCCTTGCATAAAAGAAGAGATTAACTATCTAATTCAAGAGAATGTTATTAATCTGCAAGAAGCTCACATGATTTTTGGCAAGGGATATGCTGCCAATCGCAACGCCATACTTTATAACGCTATAAAGCACAATATGGATTATTTGCTTTTTTGTGACGACGATGAATACCCGCTGGCGGTGACCAATACTAAACGAACTGCAATTTGGTCAGGCCAGCATATTCTGGCTACTCATTTGAAATATATCAATCAAGCCGATATCACCCACGGAAACCACTGCGGTTATATATCCCCAATTCCCTATATAGAATTTGATGAAACAATGTCTAAAGCGGATTTCCGCTCCTTTATTGAGGCTATCAGCAATGATATCATCAGCTGGAATAATGTCTTGAGCGTTATGAACAATGGTGGGGTCACCTATGCTGATACCAATATATTAACAAGTAATCAGGCAGTGGAGGTGCAGGAAACAAATCATGCCAAATTCATTTCAGGCGCCAATTTGTGTATTAATCTTACCGATCCCAGCCGTGTTTTCCCATTTTACAATCCATCGGGAGCTAGAGGAGAAGATACTTTTTTGAGTACTTGTTTGAGTGAAAGAACCGTTATGCGCGTGCCATGCTACTCCTTTCATGATGGATTCTCTACCTATAACCACCTGTTAGAGGGTGTCCTGCCTAAACACCTGAAGTTCGTCAAAGCTGAATGCGAAGAAATCAGGACTCGCTTTTATAAAGCTTGTATAGGCTGGATTCGATACAAACCACTGCTACTCTATATTACCGACCCAGATAGTTATGCTCAAAGAATTGATGAGATGCGGGAGAAATTAACCGAGACATTGCCTAAAATCTGTACTTATTTTAGGCAGCCGGATTTTGCAAATATATTAACAGAATTAGAGAAGTATCATAAAAATGTCGAAAAGGATTACCATGCATTTAAAGAAACACAACTGGTATGGGCAAAAATCATGGAACACTTTATGTGTCAAAAAACAAAAAACATGCAAACAGCTTCATATAGAACTATGAGAAGTATAGCGGATAGCATCCCTAATGCAATAAGTGCCATAGCTATAGAAAAAGGCAGCTTTCCTATAAGGAGTTTCAACTGATAGTCATTAATCAACGCACTTAGATAAAATGGAGGTTTTCATAATGATTTTAAAAGATTTAATAGAATTGGTAAGCAAGGAGAGAAGAAGGCAAGAGAGAGTAAAAACTGCGCAGAAGTTCGCAGTAGGAATGGGCATCTTAACCGCAGGTGTAGCAACAGGAATTATTTTTGCTCCCAAGTCAGGCAAGGCGACGCGAGCAGACTTGAAAAATATAGCTGCAAATATTCTGGAAAACATCAAGGATACTGTCCAAATGAAGGCAGAGACAGTGAAGGATTGCGCGGCTAATGCTGCACAAGAAGCAGGTAATGGCATCAAAGATGTTAAGGGAAAAACGGAAGGTGTAAAAAAGCACCTTAAGGACGGTCACCATGAAAGACAGGATTCATAAAATTGCTTGATAACATTTCAAATGATCTTAATAGAGCTATTAAGAGGGGGGACATATTATGATAATTCAACTCAGCTTGCTAGATCTAATGCTTTTTTTGGTGTATGCATTAGGGATTGCAGCAGTGATTCTTCTGCTGCCTATTCTTTGGAATATAAAAAAAGTTGTAGGCATATTGCTGCCACTAGTTGAAACTAATCAGGAGTTTGTTAAAAAAACTATCAAACTAATGCCGGGAATTATTGAGAATGTGGAGCAAATCAGCAGTAATGTCAGGGAAACTACCGATGTTCTCAAAGTCTCGATTCCAGTGGTTTTACAAGAAGCTGAGTATGTGACTAATGCGGCCAAAGGAAGCATTGAATTGGCAGGTATTGTGATTGAAAATATGGGTGCTGGAATTAATGAAACTGTAGCCGCTTACCGGAAAGATACCCATGATTTTGCTGCTTATTTTCACATCATTGAAGAAGTACTGCAAATCATATACCGTACCTTTTCTTCCAGCAAGTAGAACTAGCGGAACAACCTTCATAAAGCAAGGATGATAAATCATGTTATGGTTAATTGCTGCAATTCTTATAGTTTTATGGCTTGGTACCGTTACTTTGTATACCATGAACGGATTTATCCATATTTTTCTCTTAGTTGCCGGTATTATGATTTTGATAAGGCAGATTAAAGGCAGGAGCAGAATTGGGTTAATAGCCGGCAAAAACAAAAACGATAAATTAGACGGGCAATAGGGGGAACTAATTAGATGATAACGAAAAATGGAGCTATGAATATTGGATTTTTAAGTACTTTTCCTCCGAGGGAGTGTGGATTAGCTACATTTACTGAGGACCTGATTAATGAAATTGATAAAATAGGGAATATTCGGTCGAGTGTAATCGCGGTCACTAATGGGGAAGAAGCATACGACGATCCACGGGTTGAATCCAAAATCAGTCAGCACAAAAGGGCAGATTATGTTCGTTCTGCCCACTGGATAAATACCTATATGGACTTGTTGGTAATAGAGCATGAATACGGGATCTTCGGTGGGGAATGCGGAGAATATATCCTTGATCTGGCCAAGAACTTGAAGATACCATTTATTGTAACAACCCACACGGTGCTGCAAGAACCAACCCCCAAACAAAGAACGGTACTTAAGACACTAGGACGTCTAAGTGCCGGGGTAGTGACCATGGCAGCAAATTCGATCCCGATATTAGCCAAAGCATATGGCATTGAACCGAACAAAGTTACAGTTATTCCTCATGGAGTACCCTGTCTGCCGGTCAAACCGCGAGACCAACTAAAAATAGAACATGGCTTAATCAGCAAACATGTGATAAGCAGTTTTGGTCTACTTAGTCCGGCCAAGGGTCTAGAGTACGGGATTAAAGCAGTTGCTCAAGTTGTTCCGAACTTTGACAACCTCCTCTACCTCATTCTGGGTAAAACGCATCCAGCGGTCAAACAGACCATGGGCGAAAGCTATCGTCAGAACCTCATGAACCTGGCGGAAAGTCTAGGAGTGCAGAACCATGTCCGATTTGTCGACAAGTACTTGACCAAAGCAGAAGTGATGACGTATCTGAATTTATCCGACATCTATATGACTCCGTATCTATCTAAAGAACAAGCAGTAAGTGGGACCTTGGCATATGCCGTAGGCTGCGGAAGAGTCATCGTGTCGACTCCGTACCGCTATGCCCAAGAAATGCTGGGTGACGGACGGGGTATGCTAGCTGAATTTAGTAATGCTGACTCGCTGGCGTCGTGTATCGGTTATATCCTTAAAAACCCGCTTCGTAAAAACGAGATGGAGACTAAGACGCTAACCCTCGGCCTGACGATGGCCTGGGCAAATGTGGCTGAACGCTATACCCAACTGTTCACCAATGTTGCGCAACAATTTCAGCAGAATGCTGAGTTGGTAGGATAACCAAGGGGGCTGAGTAAGTTCCGGACGCTTATTGTAAAGCGAGAGGGGTTGGATTAATGGCGCTTGACAATGAGAACCAATTTATGACTGATAACGGAAGGGGGAAATAAAGTGAGTCAGGACTATATTTTGGAGTTAATGCAAACCCTGGATGACTCGTGGAATTCTCAGGATTGGGAAACATTTCAGAAGCGGCATTACCATGATACGGTGGTGAAATGGCCAGGCGGAAAAGAGCCTACCAAGGGGATTCGCAATCACGAAGCCGAAGCCAGGGAGTTCTTTAAGACCTTCCCTGATAATCGAGTTGAAAACCGACCCTATAAAGTATTTTTTGCGTATGGAGACTGGACTTGCTCCATCGCCGAAATTACAGGTACGATGAAGGGCCCCATGCAGGGTTCTAACGGACAGGTCATTCCCCCAACCAATAAATCATTTGCAGTTGAATTATGTACGGTTGCCCATTGGGTGAACGATGAAATTGTGGAAGAGAGCCTCTTCTATGATCTAGTGGGTTTAATGAAACAGATTGGTTTGGCCTAAGCCAGCCGAGGGAATAAGGCCTATCGCGAATTCCTTAAACCCGGTCAGGAGCCTCAAGCCAGCTTCTTTGTGGATCCAGGGGATGAACCAGTTGTACTTAGGGAATATTGTAATTTGCATGGTTTATGGAAGGGTTGATCCCTTGGCCAGCATCATCAACGGTCGTAGGGCTAATTACAAGTGGTTGATATACAAGAACACTTCCAGGAATATGTTTGATCCAGTTGATTAGGGATAAGCACACGATATCGTATGTTGAGATAGGAGGAAGAAAGTATGAATGCAAAGGCAAATGTGGTAAGAATTCTGGGAATGTGTGGCAGCCTGCGTCGCGGTTCTTACAACAAAGCGGCCTTACGGGCCGCCTTAGATCTTCTGCCGGAGGGTGCGGAACTGAAGATCATCGACTTGGCTCCAATACCATTTTTCAATGAAGATTTGGAGGGGCAGAGTCTTCCTGAGGCGGTTCTTGAGTTGGCCAGCAGCGTTCAAGCAGCAGATGCTTTGTTGCTAGTAACCCCTGAATATAATTACTCAGTTGCCCCGGTAATAAAGAATGCCATAGATTGGGTTTCACGCCAGAGCACGGGAGCACCTGTAATGGGAAAACCGGTAGCTATCATGAGTGCCTCTACAGGAATGTTTGGAGGAGCCAGAGCTCAGTACCATTTGCGTCAGACGTGTGTGATATGCAACATGATGCCTTTGAACCGGCCCGAAGTTTTTATTATGCAGGCCCAAAACAAATTTGATCAGGATTTAAAGCTCACTGACGATTATACATCCAAAGCCATTACAAACCTGCTGCAGTCTTTAGTGGTTTGGACTCGACTGCTAAAAGGAAATAAAGAATAATAATTTCTTGGAATTACCACTCCTGTGTCAATCAAGACAGTCCTAAATATACCGCCACTGGTGTTTATTTTGCTAACAAAACGCCAGAAAAGGGGCAAGCCTACAGCTTTACTTTTATAGAGCTAGGGACGTTTAAGTATAAAAGCATCTTTCACCCATATAGACTGGGAACAGTTATTGTGAAATAGAAAAACGACTATACCATTAATCAAAGGAAAGGCGGGATAATAATGCCAGATTTCGGAACTCCCTTTGCCGGATTAGCGCACCATCACATGCTCACCCATGAGGAATTGATTAGAGCCGTTCGATTTATGGTAGCTGCGGAATATGAAGCAGTGCAGATGTATATGCAGTTAGCAGAGTCTACAGATAATAAGCTGGCCGGCGCGGTTCTCCAGGACATAGCAAATGAAGAACTGGTTCATGCCGGTGAATTTCTACGGCTGTTAAAGGAGCTGGCACCGGATGAAGAAAAATTCTATATACGTGGGGCCACTGAAGTAGAAGAGCTCATTGGAGAGGACAAATAGGCCTAGCGACTTAATAGAAGCCGTCTCTCCATGTGCAATATGAGTATTGGCACACTTACCGTTGTTTTGAAGTCGCTTTCTCAAACACGCAGTCCACTGGCGACAACAGCGGACAGACATGGGTGGATTCGATTTATAATTATCGTCACACAGAATCTGGGGCCGGGGAAAAAGGATCTGATTTCACCCCAATGGATCAATCGCGTTAACCGGGAAAGGGGCTAATTGAAGGAAAAGGAGGAAGAGAAATGGAGAGAAAAACGCAGTATGAACAAAGGTTGAGAACTGAACTTAGCGAGGTCGGCAGCGAGATTGAGAAATTAATAGTCAGGACTGACAAGATAGCAGCAGAGATCAAGCAGGGTTATGATGAGGTTCAAAGCACCTTTGAGGATAAGCAGGAATTGGCACAAGCAAAATTTCGTCAATCATTAATGTCAGGAAATGAGGTCTGGGACTTAATATGGGATAACATCTGGGATGCAGTAAAAGAATTTAATCGAAAAGCAACAACCGAAATAAAGGAGGATTATAAAGAAATGGAACCTGCTCTACAGGCCAAGCAGGCTGCGCTACAAGTGCAAATGGATGAATCAGTAATGTCGGCAGATGAAGTATGGGATGTAGTGTGGAATCAAGTATGGAATGAAATATGGAGCATAGGTGAAGAATTTAATCGCAAAGCAGCAATAGAGATTAAGCAGTATAATGAGGAATTTGAAGCCTTATTAGCTAAGCAGTCAGTGTTACAATCGAAACTTCACGAATCACTAATATCTGGTGATAAAGTCTGGAATGTAGTTAAGGAAGTAACCAATGCAATGGTGAAATGAACAGCCAGTTACGAGACTGTTTCAGATATTGTGTAAAAACTCTCAGGGAAGCAGAGGACGTTCTTTTTGCTTCCTTTTTTATGCTTTGATATAATAGGCAGGAAATGACACCCCCTATGGTACGCAATGGCAGGTTAGCTACGGCAGGGCATCAGCCTGAAGTATGGAAAGAATGGGAGTAGGTTGCGCGAACGGCAAGAATGTGAGGTGAATGGATATGAAATACAAATATCAAAATATGGGAGAGCCGATATCTTCTGACAATCATTATTCAGAATCCTTCGCTGATAGCAATCGCCGCAATCTACGAGCCGACTGCGAAAAATGCTTTGGGTTGTGTTGTGTCGCATTGTACTTTTCTGCTTCGGAAGGTTTCCCTAATGACAAAGAGGCAGGTCAGCCTTGCCTTAACCTCCAAGCGGACTTTCGCTGCGGTGTTTACAAAAATCTCAGGGAAAGGGGACTTAAAGGCTGCACCGCATTTGACTGCTTTGGAGCCGGGCAAAAGGTTGCTCAAGTCACTTTCAATGGACAAGACTGGCGCCAAGTCCCGGGAGCCGCTGAGCAAATGTTCGAGGTGTTCCTGATCATGCGGCAACTACATGAACTGCTCTGGTACTTGACGGAAGCACTGACGATGCAGCCTAATCGTGCTATTCACGATGCACTCAGTTCCATACTTGATGAGACCCAAAGGCTCACTCAACATACTCCTGATACTTTAATGAAATTGGATGTGGCAGCACACCGAACAATTGTTAATGAATTACTCATACAAACTAGTGAGCTCATGCGAGCCGAAGCCCGTCGCGAGCAGAATACTTATTCAGAAGGTAAGAAGACCCTTGGCCGAGGGACCGATTTTATTGCGGCTGACCTGCGCAAAACCAATCTAAGAGGTGCAAACTTGAGAGGAGCTTTCCTTATTGCAGCTGACCTCAGAGGAACTGACCTCTCGGGGACTGATCTCATTGGGGCTGATTTTCGAGATACAGATATCAGAGGAGCTGACCTTACAAATGGTATATTTCTCACTCAAGCTCAGATGAACGTAGCTAAGGGCGATGTGAGCACCAAGATACCAACTTCACTTACCCGTCCACCGCACTGGTCCACCTGTAAACCATGACAGGAATGCAAAAGAACCGTCCGAGACCACTGAAAAAGTAAATGTTTTGTCATCCTGAGGAGCCGAAGGCGAGGAAGGATCTTATCAGCAATAACGTATAATTCGCATTCATATGATTGCAAGATGCTTCGCTAACGCTCAGCATGACACATTTAAGAGGCTTTTTCAGTGATCTCGAACCGTCCCCGGTACTCACCTACAATCTAACAGTGTGATAAATATCCTGGGAGTTAAGGAAATAGTAAGAAGATTACAGTGTACATAAGCAGTATTTCATATAGTGTTTCATGAACTGATCAGAAATAGCACTGGCTGACAAGTATCTGTGTTAATTGCTGGTAGTTTTCACACGGTCTGACGTCCCTTTGCATCCTATTCGGTCGTTCTATTTACTATTTGCATGGCTCTAACAGAGATAATTACTATGTTATAATTATTCAAATAAAACTTAGTAACTTAAATTAAATGAGGGTGGGCTAGTAAATATGGTAGCATCAATCAGCACAGATGTTCTTGCAATTATTGCCCTTTGTTTCACAATATATTTTGCTAAGCGTAATCCTGTTGTGAATATTTATAATAATAAAATTTACATATCGGTGTCAGTGATCACAATTATTTTGCTTATATTAGAAATAATGACGGTTTTAATGGAACTTTCAAGCAGCAAACAACTTGTGATGCCTCAGCGCATAGCTGACATCGTGGGATTTTCTTTGAGCCCCGTAGTTCCTTTTATCTTTTTATTCTTCAATAATAATAGGGAAAAAGGGATAATTAAGAATAGCATTTTAGCCGTGCCTTTATTCTTAAATGCATTTATGTGTATTTTGAGTTATAAAACAGGATGGATCTTTTTTATCAATGCTCAGAATCAATATTTACGAGGAGATTTATTTATACTGCCGACGATAATTAGTGGGTTTTATTTTGGGTTGATTATAATAGCCTTATTAAAAAATACTGCTGAATACGAAATTGATGACAAAAGAATTTTAATATCAATCCTTTTATTGCCCATACTGGGAACCATTCTGCAAATATTATTTAGGGATTTGCTATTAATTTGGGGAAGTGTCTCAATATCCTTGCTGCTATACTATATTTTTTTGCGTGAATTACAATTCAAACAAGATGTTCAAACTGGAATTAAAAATCGATCTGCATTTGAAAAAGAAATGGAACAATATCTGAAGAGTGGTAAAAATGCAGCGATTGTTGTGTTGGATATTAATAATTTAAAAAGGAATAATGACAAATACGGACATAAAGCTGGAGATGAAACAATATTTCTTGCCGCAAACATTCTTCAGGAAAGCTTCATGGGTATTGGTACGGCATTTAGGATCGGCGGCGATGAGTTTTGCGTTATTTGCGAGGAGATTTCAATGGAGTTAGTGGATAGCGCATTATCTAAATTGGAACACTCATTAACTAGAATAAATGAACAACGCAACTTTCAAATTAAACTTGCTTATGGATATGCTGTTTATACCAAAAATGAGAGTGAAAGTATCTATTCTATATTTGCTCAAGCTGATAAAGCTATGTATGAACACAAAGCAAAATTAAAGGGTTTTTATGGTAGGAGGGATGATGATTCGCTAATTAACGATTATCATCCTAGTCTGTAAGGAAAGTTTGGTTTACGCTATGCACCTTTTGATAGTTCCCATCGGTTTAACCACCAATATTCTTTTCACTGCCTATTTGGCGTAGAATAGTATATGCCTAATAGTATATTAAGGGTTTTAAATGGAGGGAAAAAGTTGATAAGAAAGTATAACGAATTGCTGGCCAATCTGCTGGCAGACTCACTGAGCACCATGGCTTGCTTCTGGATAATCACGTCCATGGTGGTGGTCGTTCTGTTCTGGCAGCGTCCTAGTACTTTAGTGGGCTGGATTACGTATATCAGTACGGCGACATTTCAGGCCAGTGCTCTTCCGGTATTGGCGTTTGTGGCTAAGAAAGAGGGGGCCACCCAGCAGGCGCTGCTCCAGGAGACCCATGATACTACTATGAGCGAGATGGACAAGTTAGCAAATATGCTCCAGGAGATCCATGACACCCATAATGAACTCCGAGAATTAATTGGTCAGATTCATGTCAAAGTTCGGGCCGGGGAAGTTGACGTTACAGTAACAGAAACGACTACAACCGACGAGAGCAATTCTTGACAGAGGGAAGCAATAGAACGTTTTTTTGCTTCCCTATCTTTATGTTCTCTGTAAATAGACCCATACTGCAAAGCCGAGCAGGATAGGTATCCAGAACGATATCAACCGGTAACTCAGGATCGCCACGACACAGATAGCCTAACCAAAAAATGGATAGGATGAAACCAGAGCCAAACACCTGCGCACTTGATAGTTGATTAATAAATACATAAGACCTATGGTGCAAAGGATAACCAGCCGGGGAGAGAATCAAGTATAGAAGTGAAAAGCATAAAAAGAATGAAAAAGAAGAGTAAGATTTTCATAATAGAAGCTGCTCATTCGCCGGCAGCTTCTCTCTGTAGCAGTAAAATAAATAATTGTAGTCAAAAGTGAAATTTTCGTTTATTCCTTAACTTCAGCTACTTCTTTGTCCCATTCGGCAACAAACTTCTCAAATTCCTTTACCATGATAGGTATGCGACTACCCAGCACCCCGCAGTGGAGACATTTATCATTTTTAAATCCTTGTTCACTGCATTTGTCCAATACTTCCTGGTCACATCCATAATTACCGCATTCTG
>Ga0310040_1000249_pt1 | contig 58086 bp, 59 predicted proteins | sample EPASupsiteHSE623_FD_200237 | JGI IMG/M metagenome (GOLD analysis project Ga0310040, IMG submission 200237) | Bioremediated contaminated groundwater from EPA Superfund site, New Mexico - Sample HSE6-23 (v2) (version 2) | ecosystem: Environmental > Aquatic > Deep subsurface > Groundwater >...
AAGATCAGTGTCAATACCGATAATATAAGAATAATCCTGTTTTTCAGGCTCTCTTCCATTTCACTACCTGACTTTGAATGATCTGGGGTTATCCGCGCCGGGATAAATCATGGTGTCTTGATCCTGAAATACGCGGCACACCGTGATCCCGTGCTTTCTGCCTTAAAGGAGGGCCCCCGGGTTATACTCCTTCAACGCGCCCGCCGCAAACCGGGGCTTTCTGCCGGCAGGAATGTCCGTTTTTCCGGGAAAGAATCCTTATCATCCCTGTCGCGTCCTGATGATCTATTTCAGGTTTTCCGTATCCTCGGCAACCTCCGGCTCCGCTTCAGGAGTCCCGGCAGTCTCGCTGACTTTATCCATTTTAGGCAGGATGACGATCTCCACCCTTCTATTCTGTTGTCTTCCTTTTTTGCTGTCATTGGAAGCCACCGGGCGGTATTCACCATAGCCGATAGCGGATAAACGTTCCGGAGAGATACCTTTATTATCGACAAGATAATGCAGCACGCTTAAAGCGCGCGCGGAAGAAAGTTCCCAGTTGGATTTCCATCCGGAGACCTTGATGGGGACATTGTCGGTGTGGCCTTCTATACCGACGGTGAGATCGGGGACATTCTCCTGCAGGACGCGCGCCACTTTGTCGAGGCTGGCGGAAGCTTCCTGCCTGATGGTGGATTTACCGGAGTCAAAAAGGACATCGGCGACAAAAGTTATTACCAGTCCCTTGCCCATCCTGTCCAGCCTGACCTGTTTATCTTTTATTTCCTGGCTCAACCTGTCTTCCAGAAGTTTCTTGGCCTGCCCCAGTTCGTCGATCTGCTGGGCCAATTGTTCTATCTTCTGGGCATCCGAGCGCCTGCCTTTTTGGAATATAAACGTGCATCCGGAAAACAATGAGACCGTCAACAACGCCGCCACCGCCGAAAACAAATATCTGGAAAACATTTTCCCCCTCCTTTTAAGAATGGATTTCAATATAACATAACCGATTGTGCCAGTCAAGCTTTTTAAGGCTTCAGACGAGTATAGTCTGCTCCCTTGAGGACCCTACCGAGACCATAGCGATCTTCACTCTCAAAGTGTCTTTCAGGAACGCCAGGTAGTCTTTCGCCCGGACAGGCAGCGCATTGTATTTCTTGACCCCGCTGACCACCGTATCCCAGCCGCGCATCGTTTTATATACCGGGGCGGCATTTTCTATCACCTTAAGGTCATAAGGGAATTCACGAAAGATCCGGCCTTTGTATTTATAACCGGTGCAGACCTTCACTTCTTTCAGCCCGTCGAGAACGTCCAGTTTCATTATCCCGAGTTCGGAAATACCGTTGAGCATAATGGCCTCTTTCACCATTACCATATCCAGCCAGCCGCACCTGCGCGGTCTGCCGGTGGTGGCGCCGAATTCATTGCCTTTCTTTCTTAGGAATTCCCCGAAGTTATGCGGCAGTTCCGTCGGGAACGGGCCTTCGCCGACGCGCGTGGCATAAGCCTTGGCCACCCCGACGACCTTATCTATCATTACCGGGGGTACGCCGGTGCCGGTGCAGGCGCCGCCGGAAGTCGCCGAAGAGGAAGTGACGAACGGATAAGTGCCGAAATCTATATCCAGAAAAGTCCCCTGCGCTCCTTCAAAAAGTATGTTCTTCCCGGAAGCAGAGGCCTTGTTCAACAGCTGGGTGACGTTGCAGACATACGGCGCTATAGCCCGCCCGAAACCAAGGTAGGCGCGGTATATTTCTTCGAGTTCAAACCCGGAGTGCCCGTATACCTTGCGGAAAATATCGTTTTTCTCGTTCAGGTTGTCAACGAGTTTCTCCCGGAGCACTTGGGGATCAAGGAGGTCGGCGACGCGGATCCCGCAACGGGTGATCTTATCGGCATAGCAGGGCCCGATACCGCGGCCGGTAGTGCCGATTTTATGCTCTCTTTTATTCTCGCGCAGCTTGTCGAGTATCTTATGATACGGCATAATCACGTGCGCGATATGGGAAATTTTCAACCGCCCTTTTATATCGATCCCCGTATCAACCAGATTCCTCACTTCTTCCAGCAGCACGGCCGGATCGATCACCACGCCGTTGCCTATGCAGCAGACTTTTCCCCGATGCAGAATACCGGAAGGCAACAGGTGAAAAATATGCTCTTTGCCGGCTACGATAACGGTATGCCCGGCGTTATTGCCGCCCTGGTAACGCACGATATAGTCGGCGTCCTGCGAAAGAATATCTATGATCTTGCCTTTCCCCTCGTCACCCCATTGTGTCCCGACCAAAACAGTATTCATGAACTCCCCCCTCCGACCCGGCCCTGCCCAAGGCAAAACCGGGGGAACACTTAAGGCTGCATTGAGAATATTTTCCTGGCTACTTCCGGATATTTGGCGATAAAACTCAACTCGTCGTCGACCAGAGGCTTCTGATTATGCACGTTGGCGTACCGCACAAGCTCAAGTATGCTCGTGGCCTCCGCGTCGTTCTGAAAGGCGATTTCGAGTTTCTCATAAACATTCCTGAATCCTTTTATGCCGGAATACTCGCCGGCGGTGATCTTCCTGCCGGTCTCTATGATCTCCGGTTCGCCCCTGCCCAGTTCCTCGTATTCGTAAAGTTCGTAGTTACGCCTGTCCTTGAGCGCTCCGTCGGCGTGTATACCGGACTCATGCGCGAAAGCGTTGGCGCCGATCCCCGGCTGGTTGATCGGGATCGAAACGCCGAAAGCGTAAGAAGCGTATTTGCAGATCTTCCAGGCGGTCTTCAAGTGTATGTCCGGGTCAAGCCTGCATTCCTGCATACCGCTGCCGTATTTTATCGCCAGGATCACGGACACCAGATCGGCGTTACCGGCGCGTTCTCCCATCCCGTTAACGCATGTATTAATGTAGGCGTCCTGCCCGCAATCGAGGGCGGCCTTTGCCCCGGCGATGGAATTAGCCACCACCATACCCAGGTCATTATGACAATGCACTTCTATGGGCATTTTTACGGCGTCGGCCAGCTTGGCTATCCGCTCATATATACTGAACGGGGTATCGCACCCAAGGGTATCGCAATACCTGATCCGGTGGGCTCCCGCGGCTTTTGCAGCCAAGGCGAACTCGATCAGATAATCCATCCGGGTGCGTGAAGCGTCCTCGGCGTTGACTCCTATACTTTCGGCGCCGTGGGCGGCGGCGTCCTTGACCGACTCCGTCATCTCGCTGATCACCGATTGATGGTCAAGCTTCCCCTTAAACTTATGCATAATCATCTGGTCGGAAGTGGACATAGAAAGATTCAGGTGTTTGATGCCCGGCACCATCTTGAATGCCGTCCTGACGTCATCCTTGGTCGCCCTGATCCATCCTCCCAGTCTTATGGAGGAAAGCGCCCCCATCTGCGCGAGTTCAAGGTTGGCGTTCAGATAATTGGTTTCATGCCTGGTCACCGGGAACCCGAACTCCGACTGAAAAACGCCCATCTCGTTGAGGTAAAGATTGATCATGGTCTTTTCCAGTTTCGAAAGACAAATGCGCGACGTCTGTACCCCGTCCCTGTTCGTAACGTCGATCAAATAAATAGTCGGTTTACTCATTTCTCGCTTCTCCTCTTTTATTGCCATTACCGCCGCGGGCCCTGCCCAAGCAGTTTTTTCAGGTCTTCCTTCGGGAATACTCCGCGCACGCCGAATATCTCCGTGTTCTTGAGAAGAAAAGTCGGCCCGGCCATTACCCCCAGGTCTTTGTTCAACTGTATGTTCTCCTTCAATAAAGCCGTCCCCTCCGCGCATTTAGCGCAGTTCCTGATCTTCTCCGCTTCCACTCCGGAAGGCAGACAATCTTCCCACCATGAACTGTTTATATCGCGGGAACGGCAGGAAACGTAATCCCAGAACGAGCCGGGGGCGTATTTCTTCACGCACACGGCCCTTAAGTATTCCTGCGTCTCGGGGGTCCCGCGCAGCGTCTCCATTTTCCCGGCGTTGTCGGTAGCCAGAAAATGCAGTTCGGGTTTGATCTCGCGCAGGCTGTCCAGCAATTCCGCGGTCTTGGCGTCATATAAACTCAAGAAAACTTCGAATTTATCCGCGCGATACGGCCTGTTAAGAAAAAAAGCTATCCCGCCGACCCCTGAAGAAAGCACATAATAACCGCCCTTTAGTTCCATCTTCTCCTTTAAGCCGACGAAAGCGGTCTCCTTTTCCACTTCAGGGCCGAAGAGATACGCCGGAAGAGTAGTCAAGCCCAGTTTCTTGATCAACGCCTCCGCCTTCGCTCCCGGGTAATAAACATAGGAAATTTCCAGCCCTCCGAACACCCCGCGCAGATACGCGGCCTTGGCGTCCGTATCGCACCCCAGGCAATCCTTGAGCGTTACCACCGTCATTCCCACCCTGGACGGCTTACTGAAAGAACAGGAAGCCGATCTTTCCCCGGGATTAACGCAGGTGCCGGACATCCCTTCGCGCTTGCAGTTCATATCCGTAAAACAAGCCGGCAATATCGAAAGCACCTGTTTGTCGCCGGCTATCTCCGAGGACAACCGCAGGCTCTCCGTGTGTTTACTCTTTAACCGCGAGTCCTCCACCGACAGATCGGCTTTTACCAGATGCCTCCCCTGCCAGGACGGTTTGAGGAACAACGCGCCCTCATACTGCTGGGGATTCTCCTCCCCGGAACTCTTGGAAAGCACGACAACCTGGATCTCGGGGATCTCCTTGACCGCCAGCCTGCTGTCCTGTTCGTTCAAACCGCTGAGCAGCACGATAAACCGTACCTGGGCGGCCTTCAATTTCTCCGCCGTCCTTTTCAGCGACTCAAGCGGGTCTTCCACCGTCAAGCCCGTGGCTTTCATGGATACCGAAGGAGGAACCAGCGAAGTAATACCGATCTTCACCCCGCCCACATCCTTGATAATGAATTCTTTGAGGAACGGCGCCTTGATGTTGGCGGAAACCGCCGGAAGCCCGAACACTTTGATATTCTCCTCCAGGAAGGCGACGCCGAAATTGAATTCATCCTGGCCTACGGCGAGCGCGTCGTAACCGGCCAACTGCAGGCCGCGCAGATTTACCAAAGTCCTGCGTTTATCTACCTCGCTGTTCTGGCTGTAGGTATCCGCCGGTCCCCCGGCAAAAAAACTTCCCGAATCCACCAGTAAGAAATTCTTATTGCGGCCGCGCAGCGTCTTGACCAGGGCGGCGCGCCTGGCTATCCCGCCGTCCGGTTCACGCGGACAATTACAGGGATAGATCATAGCGTGGGTATCGCCGGTGCAGACCATGCTTATTTCCACGGAGGCAACCGCGGCCGACGGTGTAAAAAGGCATACGGACCAGACCGCGATCCCGGATATTACCGCTTTCAGCGCCGCAACAGGATTATTCATATTTTTATCACTTTGGTATAAAGAACATTCTCTATTTTTCTGACCTTCTCCAGTATTTCCGGAGTAAGCAGGCTGTCCACGTTCAACACGGAGATGGCCGTACCCCCGGCGCTCTGCCTGCCGAAGCTCATGGCGGCGATATTGACGTTATACTGCCCCATCAACGACCCCAGTCCGCCGATTATCCCGGGCACATCCCGGTTGCGTATAAAAAGCATTTCCCCTATCGGGGAACATTCCACGTAGTAATCGTCTATTTTCACTATACGCGGCTGTTTATTGGCGGCCAGCGTGCCGGCGATCCTGCGAGATTCTTTGTCGGTCCTTATTTCCAACTGGATCAGGGTAACGAATTCCTCTTCCTTGGGGGACTTCGTTTCCGTGATATTGATGCCGCGTTCTTTGGCCAGGGAAGTGGCGTTAATGAAATTGACCGTCTCCTTAAGTATGGGAGAAAGCAGTCCTTTGGCGAGCGCCATAGTCAGCGGCGTCAGGTTATACTTGATGATATCCCCGACATAGGTGATCTTTATTTCCTGGAAACGGCCTTCGACGAGCTGTCCGGCGAAGATACCCATCCGTTCGGCGAGCAGCGTGTACGGTTCCAGCACCTTGTAAACCTCGCTCTCCAAAGAAGGATAATTGGCGGCGTTGCGGATGCCGCGTCCCAGCAGGGCGTCACGCACTATTTCGGCGACTTCGATAGAAACATTCACCTGCGCCTCTTCCGTGGAAGCTCCCAGATGAGGAGTAACGATGACATTGTCCAGCTTCAGCAATTCGCTGTCCGGGGCGACCGGCTCTTTCTCAAAAACATCCAGCGCCGCTCCGGCGACCTTGCCTTCCTTTACCGCCTCCGCCAAAGCCGCTTCGTCTATGATCCCGCCGCGGGCGCAATTCACCAGGCGCACGCCTTTTTTCATAAGCGCGAACTGTTCCGTGGAAATAAGATGTTTGGTGTCCGCGGTCAAGGGAGTATGGATCGTGATAAAATCCGACCTCTTGAAAAGTTCGTTCAGTTCCACGATCTCGATACCCAGCGCTTCCGCCACTTCGCGGGAAAGGAACGGGTCGAAAGCAAGCACTCTCATCCCGAAGGAAAACGCGCGCTTTGATACTTCGGTGCCGATCCTTCCCAGCCCGACGACCCCCAGGGTCTTGCCGTAAAGTTCTACGCCCATAAACTTGGAACGCTTCCATTCGCCCCTCTTCACCGAGGCGCTGGCCTGCGGGATGCTCCTGGCCAGGGAAAGAATCATACTCACGGTGTGTTCCGCCGTGGACATAGTGTTGCCGGCCGGAGTGTTCATCACGATGATCCCTTTTTGCGTGGCGGCTTCGAGGTCGACATTGTCAAGCCCTACGCCGGCCCTGCCGATGACCTTCAGCCTCCCTGCCGCGGAAATCACTTCCTTAGTCACCTTAGTTGCGCTGCGCACTATCAAGGCGTCATAGCCGCCGATGACCTCTTGAAGCTGCGCCGGTGTCAGATCGGTCCTGACGTCCGCCTGCAATCCGCTGCTCTCCCGTAGTATTTTAAGCCCCTCTTCGGAAAGGGGGTCGCTCACCAATATCTTAACCATCGTCCACCTCCGCGTTCAACCTGAATTCACACCGCAAATCCCGGGTTCAATCCTGCAAAAACACTTCCTGGGCGGCTTTCACTCCGCTGCCCAAAGAAAACTTATATCCCATTTTATTCAACACTTTCTCCAGGCAGGATATCCCCACTATGATATCGAATTCCTCGATATATCCCATATGCGCTATCCTGATAAGTTTGCCTTTCATTTCGTCCTGGCCTCCGGCGATGGTAACGCCGTAAGTATCGCGCATCATCTTGACCAGTTTTTCTCCGTCCACTCCGGCGGGGACATTGACGGAAGTGACCACGTCGGAAGCCGCGGAAGGGGCGAAAAGCACCAGCCCCAGAGCCTTCATCGCCGCGCGCACCGCCTCCGCCAGCCTGTGATGCCTGGCGAAAATATTCTCCAGACCGTCCCGCTTCATTATCTTCAGGCTTTCATTCAGGGCGATCAACAAAGTGATCGCCGGGGTAAAAGCGGTATCGGTCTTATCTATGGCCTTCTTAGCCAGCCTCAAGTCCCAGTAATAACGCGGGGACTTCGACATTTCCACCAGTTTCCAGGCCTTGCCGCTTACGGAAATGAATCCCAGTCCCGGAGGAAGCATCAACCCTTTCTGCGAACCTGAAACACAGACATCCACTCCCCAGGCATCGGTCTTCAATTCTATCGCGCCCAACCCGCTGATGGCGTCCACCACCAGGACAGCCGAGGAATCGCGCACAGCTTCCCCAAGTCCGCGGATATCGAAAGTCACGCCGGTGGAAGTTTCGCAGAGAGTGGCGAATACCGCTTTGATCGAAGGCTTTGCTTTCAGGGCCGCGCTTACCGCCCGCGGATCCGCCGCTTTTCCCCACTCCACTTCCATTACTTCCACCTGTATGCCGTAAGCCCTGCAGATCTCGCTCCATCTCTGGCCGAATTTTCCGCCTTCCACGACCAGCGCCGTATCTCCCGGGGACAATAAATTGACCACCGCGGTCTCCATCGCTCCGGTGCCGGAGGAAGAAAGCACGAAGACATCCCTCTCCGTCTGAAAAATATATTTCAGGCCGGCAAATGCTTCTTTCAATTCCGCCTGGAACTGGGGCGTGCGATGATGAATGATCGGCCTTGCCTGTGCCGAAGAAACTTCCGGCGGTAAAGGGGTCGGCCCCGGCGTCAACAGATAATTCTTCCTCATTTTCAAAACCTCCCGATGCTGAAACGTTATTTCTTGCTGATGATCACTTCGTCCACTAATCCGTATTCTTTCGCTTCCTCGGCCGACATAAAGAAATCCCGGTCGCTGTCTTTTTGTATTCTTTCCAGGCTCTGCCCGGTATGCTTGACGAGGATATCGTTGATCTTATCGCGCATTTTAAGGATCTCGCGGGCATGGATGGAGATGTCCTCCGCCACTCCCTGCACGCCTCCCCAGGGCTGATGGATCATAATACGCGAATGCGGCAGAACAAACCTCTTGCCTTTCGTGCCTGCGCCGATAAGAATGGCGCCCATACTCGCGGCCTGTCCGATGCAATAAGTGGCCACATCGCATTTCATAAACTGCATAGTATCGTATATCGCCAGGCCGGCGGTAACCACTCCTCCGGGAGAATTGATGTAAATATTTATGTCCTTCTTGGCGTCCTCCATCTGCAGAAAAAGCATTTGGGCGATGACCAGGTTGGCGATGTTATCGTCTATCGGCGTGCCGATAAAAATGATCCTGTCCTTCAACAGCCTGGAGTATATATCATACGCCCTTTCATAGCCGCGCGAAGTCTGCTCTATGACCATCGGAACAAGCGTCTGCATTTTTTCAGTCATCAACGCACCTCCTTAAAGAGTCCCGGCCGCGCCGGAGGCACGGACCGGAAAGAATACTTTACGCACTAATCCTTTATTTTCCACTCCGCGTTCTTCATCAGGAATTCGATGACCTTACGCGGCAGATGCTCATCTTCTTCCATCTTTTCTCTCCTGGCCACCTCCGACAAAACCAGATAGATCTTTACCTGCGTCCTGGCTTCCGGCTCCAGCTTCTTTTTTAATTCCGCTTCTTCAGCTTCCAGTTTCTCGGCCGGCACGCCCTTCATCGCCAGATCCATCTTTGTCTGACGAAGCATATCGTTAAGCTGACGGTCGACCAGGGACTGGGGCAGTTTAAAATCAAGTTTCCCGGACAGCCCATCAAGCAAAGCGCTCTCCACCGCCTGGCGCTGCTGGTTCTCTTTGCGCAAGGCGATCTGGCGTTCCAGGGCTTTTTTCAATTCCGCGATCTCCGGATACCCGAGGCTTCGCGCCAGATCGTCGTCCGCCGCCTCCGCCTTGCGGGATTCTTTGATGGTTTCCAGGTTGCGGTTCACTTCGTCGGAGTCAACGCTTATCCTCTTATACTCCAGTTTTATACCCTTATATTCACCCAGCTTTATCTCCGGACTGACGTCCACTTTCGCCTTGAACGAAAGCGCTGACTGATCAAGCTTAACGTCCGAGAACTCCGGCAGCGCCACCACATCGAGCTTTTCCTGTTCTACCGCTTTATTGTAAACTTCCGGCAACAGCTCTTTCAATACGAGTTCGTGCGCGGCCGCGTAGAACTTTTTCTCCAGGATCTCGCGCGGTACATGCCCCGTCCGGAAACCCGGGTATTTCGCCTGCGTGCCTATCTGTTTAAAGGCGCTGTCGAATTTATTTTTCACGACTTCGCCGGATACCGCCACCGTTATTTCCCTGATCGTGCTGTCCACTTTCTTTGTTTCCGTTTTCATTATACTTGCCTTTCTTGAGACTGTTGTGCGCGGTGATTTTCTTTCTCGTCCGGCTGTCTAATCTCTATTTTCTATTGTCGATACAATGTTCGCTGCCGCGTTCCCTCTTTAGAACGCTGTTTCCGCGGCCCTCTACATACTGAACTTCTCTCCCAGGTAAACTTCCCTGGCCTTGGGATTATTTATCAAGTCCGCCGCAGTGCCGGAAATAAGGATCTTTCCGTCCGCGATAAGGTAAGCCCTGTCGGTTATGGAAAGGGTTTCCCGCACGTTATGATCGGTAAGCAATATCCCCAGGCCGCGGTTACGCAGGTCCCTGATTATGCCCTGCGCTTCGCTGACCACTATCGGATCGATGCCGGAAAAAGGCTCGTCCAGCAGTATAAAGGACGGGTTGGTGACCAGCGCGCGCGTGATCTCCAGCCGCCGCCTTTCCCCGCCGGAGAGAGTGAACGCCTTGTTCTTGGCGAGGTGCGCGATATTCAATTCCTTCAGCAGACTCTGCAGGCGTTTTTCGCGTTCCATACGGTTGATAGGAAGCGTTTCCAGTATCGCCATAATGTTTTCTTCCACCGTGAGTTTCCTGAACACCGAGGCTTCCTGGGCAAGATAACCGATACCGAACCGCGCCCTCTCATGAATACTTAAGCCGGTTATATCCTGATTGTCGAAAATGATCTCCCCCCGGTTGGGCTGGATAATACCGACGATCATATAAAACGTGGTGGTTTTTCCCGCCCCGTTGGGCCCGAGCAGCCCCACGATCTCCCCGCGTTTTACCAGGATATTGATCCCTTTTACGACTTCCCTGCCGTCATAACTCTTGCAAAGGTCCTTAGTTTCCAAAAGATGCATTCATCTTCTCCGTGGAATTGATGATCAGCTTCGGCTTACCGGACAATACTATGCGTCCGTCGGAAGCGTTGTATACCGCCTCATCACTGTAGGAAATGTTCTCTCCCCGGACGACTTTAACGTTGCCCCTGGCGACTATTCTATCCAGGCTGCCGTTGATATCCCTGCCGCTCTTGGCCGCGCCTTCCCTGCGGGAAAAATACACCGTCATCTCGTCGCTGTATACCTGGGCGTCCGGCCTGTCTATCTTGACGTTGTTCTTGAAGACCGCCACGTTCTTCGCATAATCTATATCCAGCGGTCCGTCGCAGGTAACGACGACCTTGACCTTGTCTTCCGCCGCCGCGGCAGGGTTATCCGGGGTTATCTCCGCTTTGACGTTCTTTTTCAGAGTGACCTGGCTCAATTCCGGCCTGCCGCTGGCTCCCAGGGCGTTGGCGATCATATTCTCCCGTTCGATATTCACCTCATCGGGAGTGGCAACCAGCTGGTTCTTCCTGTCCCAATCAAGCGAATCGGTGGTGAGCGTAACCCCGGAAGTGGTGGTGATGAAAACATTGTCTTCCAAATGCACCACCCCGGCTTCCCTATGGAAGACCCCCTTGTCGGCGGTCAAACTGACATTATCGTCTTCGCCGTAAAGATTGCCTTTTACTTCCTTCAGGTTGACTTTATCGTCAAGGATGTCGGCGCTTTTTCCGGAGACATCCCATGACTTCCTGCCTTTTTCCCCGTAACCGGATATGGAAAAATCGTTTATCTGCTGCGGGGCATCCTGTTGCTTGGCTTCCTGCGCGTCCTGCGCCGCGGCTGCGGCCAGCGGTGCCAGAAATAAAAAGACGGCCAGGATGCCTTTATACGTCATAATACTTCCCGATAAGTTCTTCCCATCGGCCGCGTGCCTTCAGGATCAATTCCGCTACCTCGCGCACCGCTCCCCTGCCCCCGGAACGTGCCGTCACGTATACGGCGGCGCGTTTTATTTCTTCGCAGGCGTTGGCTACTGCGACCGGCATTCCGACCCTTTTCATCATACAGAGATCCACCAGATCGTCGCCTACGAAACACGCCTCTTCCGCGCTCCTGCCGTATTTTACAAGGATCTTATCCAGCACGGAACTTTTCGGGGAAACGTTCTCATAAACCGCATCCACCCGCATATCCCTGGCGCGCGGTTTTATCGCCTTAGACCCCTTGGCGGTTATCAGTACCGTGGGGATACCGGCCCTCTTCAACAGGTAAACCCCCAGGCCGTCGTGCACGTCGAAAAACTTGGAATCGCGGCCCCGGGAATCGTAAATGATCCTGCCGTCAGTAAGCACGCCGTCGACATCCAGCAGCAACAGCCCGACTTTGCCAGCTTTATCTTTCAATCCGGCTGGGGCAACAGGCAAAGCGGCAGCGGTCGTCATTATATTAACCCGGCTTTCAGCAGGTCCTGGACGTCAAGCAGGCCCACGGGCCTGGATCTATCGTCCACCACGGGAAGTTCATCTATCTTTTTCTCCTGCAGCAGACGGACGGCTTCCGCGGCCAGCATTTGAGGTTTCACGCGAACCGGATCAGCCGTCATCACTTTCTTGACCGGTAATTCCGTGATCTGCAGGCCGGATTCCAGGTTGCGGCGCAGGTCTCCGTCGGTGAATATACCGCTCAAGCGGCCTTTGGCGTCCACGACCGAAGCGCTGCCGGCGCGCGCATGCGTGATCTTCAGCAGCACCGCGGAAACCCTGGTGTTCTCTGTGACCACCGGGTTGGCGCCGCCCTTACGCATAATATCCTCTACCTTCAAGAGCAGCCTCTTCCCCAGCGCCCCGCCCGGATGATAAAAAGCGAAATCCTGTTCCCTGAAATTACGCAGGTCTACCAGGCAGACTGCCAGCGCGTCGCACATCGCCAGCATAGCGGTGGTGGAAGAAGTAGGCGCGAGCCCCAAAGGGCAGGCCTCTTTATGCACGTACGTGTTCAACACGGCATCGCTGTATTTCGCCAGAGATGAAGATACGTTCCCGGTCACGGCGATGACGTTCGTCCCCATTTTCTTAAGTATAGGCAGCAGCTTACGGACCTCGTCGGTCTCTCCGCTGTTGGAAAGGATGACCACGGCGTCCTCCCTGGTGACCCTGCCCAGGTCGCCGTGGATAGCTTCCGCGGAATGCAGAAAAAGACTCGGGGTCCCGGTGGAAGCGAGGGTAGCGGAAAGTTTCTGCCCTATGATACCCGCCTTTCCCATACCGGTGACCACCACCCTGCCTTTGCAGGATCTGATGATCTCGACCGCGCGGCGGAAATCGCCGTTAAGGGTATCTTTCATACCCAGCACGGCTTTCGCTTCTATATCGAAAACCTGTTTGGCCCGTTTCAATAAATCCATTTATGCACCCTCTTTCAAACTGTCGTGGATCCCGCGCACCCGGCAAAGCAGATCATCGAGCATCTCAAACCCGATCATATTCGGCCCGTCGCAGGGAGCGTTATCGGGATCCTGGTGCACTTCCAGAAAAAGACCGTCACAGCCGAAGGCGACGGCGGCGCGCGCCAGCCCCTCCACGAATTCCCTCTGTCCGGAAGAAGAGCCGCCTTTGCCTCCCGGAAGCTGCACGCTGTGCGTCGCGTCGTAAATCACCGGATAACCGGTGCGACGCATTATAGCCAGGCTGCGCAGATCGCTGACCAGATTATTATATCCGAAAGAAAAGCCCCTGTCCGTAAGCAATATCTTCCTATTGCCGCAGACCTCGGCTTTCGCGACGATCGGAGCTATATCCCAGGGAGCAAGGAACTGCCCCTTCTTGATATTTACCGCTCTGCCGCTGCGCGCGGCTGCAACGACCAGATCGGTCTGCCTGCAGAGGAACGCGGGGATCTGCAGGACATCCAGGACCCTGGCGGCCGCCGAGACTTGTTCGCAGCAATGCACGTCGCTTAACAGCGGAACGCCGAGCGTTTTCTTCACCCCGGCGAGGATCTTCAATCCCGCCTTGATGCCCGGGCCGCGGAAAGAATTACCGGAAAGCCGATTGGCCTTGTCATAACTGGCCTTGAATATATACGGGATACCGTGCGCCGCCGCGATATCCTTTATCTTACGGCCGACGGAAAGGCAGTGCCGTTCGGATTCGATTACGCACGGCCCGGCAATAAGCACCGGCACGCGGCCTCCTCCCGCTTTCACTTTCCCGCCTATCGGTACTTCTCTTGTGAGCGTTTTCATTTCTCCGCCGCCTCCATAGCCGCTTTTACCCGTTCCAGGTCCTCGGCGGTATCCACGCCGATAGTCTCGCAACGCGTCTCTATCACCTTGATGCGGTAACCGGAATCCAGCACCCGGAGCTGTTCGAGCTTCTCGATCTTCTCCAGTGAAGAAGACGGCATATTTTTGTATGTAAAAAGAAAATCTTTAGTGTAACCGTACATCCCGATGTGCTTATAGTATACCGGCGACGCCACTTCGGAGTTTGCCGCGCGGTGCGGAATGGCTGCCCGCGAGAAATATATCGACTGGTTATTCCTGTCAAAAACGACCTTGACCACGTTCGGATCGTTTATCTCGGATTCTTTTGCAATCCTCTTTGCCAGCGTAACCATCACCGCCGATCCGTCTCCGAGCAAGGCCTGTGCCAGTTGATCTACCATCACCGGCTGCAAAAGCGGTTCATCCGCCTGTATATTGACCACGGCTTTGACGTCCAGCGGGTAAACGACCTCGGCGATCCTGTCGGTACCGCAGGTATGCGCCTTGGCGGTCATCACCGCCTTACCGCCGAATCTCCTTACCGTCTCGGCGACCCTTTCGTCGTCGCAGGCGACCAGCAGATCATCCAGCAGCTTTGCGCGGCGCGCCCGTTCCCAGACATGCTGGATCATCGGCTTGCCGGAGATATCCGCCAGCACTTTACCTTCCAGTCTGCTTGAAGCGTAACGGGCGGGGATCACGCCGATCACATCCATCAACGCACCTCCCGGGATGAACACTCTTTGATCTTGCGTAACAATTCTTCCCTGTTTGTAACGGCAGTGCCCAGTTTGCTTACCACTATGCCGGCGGCAAAATTGGCGATATGCGCGGCCTCCGCTTTTTTAGCGCCGCAGGCCAGGGCCAGCGTAAAAGCCGAGATCACCGTATCCCCCGCGCCGGAAACATCGAACACTTCCTGCGCCACCGTCGGGATACTGATACTCCCGCCGTCCTTCTCGAAAAGGGCCATACCCTGTTCTCCCATAGTCACCAGTATAGATTCCAATTCCAGGTAACGCATAACCTGCCCGGCCGCCGCCTTCACCTCTTCCAGGGTGGAGATCTTGTCGCTGTTAACTTTAAAATTATTCGTGGTATCGGTCAGCTTCAGGTTCCTTACCGCATTCTCCAGTTCCTTGCGGTTGGGAGTTATGGATGTGACCTTCCTGTAGAGCTGAAAATGTTCCTCTTTGGGGTCGACATTCACGATCTTGCCTTTTTTACCGGCGAGAGAAAGCACGCCGGCGAGCAGTTGGCTGTTGACAACGCCCTTCCCGTAATCCTCGATGATCACCGCGGAGAAACCGTCGATGTTGGCGGCGACGAAATCAAGTATCCTTTTATTCGTCTGCACGGAAAGCGGATGCGTGTGCTCCCAGTCCACCCTCACTACCTGCTGATGCCCGGCGATAATGCGTGTTTTTACGGTAGTATGCCTGCGCGGGTCGCGGACTATGCCGGAAATATCCACGCCTCTTTCTTTCAAGGTGGACGATAGCACGGCCGCGTTCTTGTCTGCGCCGATCACCCCTGCCAGGCAAACCTCGGCGCCCAGGGCGCTGATATTATACGCTACGTTCGCCGCCCCTCCGGGCACGAAACTGTGCTTCTCCGCCCAAACCACGGGCACCGGCGCTTCCGGGGATATCCGGTCCACCTTACCCTGTATGTACTCGTCCAGAATAAGGTCGCCGATGACCAGGATACGTGCTTTATCGTACGCGGAAATTATTTTTTCATACCCGGATATCTTCATATCTTTTCCATTACCGCCTGCGCGAAAAGCGGCAGCATTATTTCATGATGCCCTATGATATAATAGCCGCTGCCCCCGGGCAGCACCGGCCTGCAGACGATGTTCTGCGCCGGTCTGTACTGCTGTATCATATCGAAGTTAGCGGTCGTGAAATTCTTCACTTCCGCGCCCAGGTTACGGGCCAAATTCAAAGCCTTCAGGAATACTTCCGGCATAATTACCGCCGAACCGAAATTCAACAACACTCCGCCGTTGTTCAACCCGCGTATTTCCCCGGTCAAAGCCAGAAAATCCGCGTAACTCGCCTGCCCCGCTGCCGCGGGATCGAAAGAGGGATGCTGGTGTATGATATCCGTGCCGATGGCCACATGTACGCAGACCGGAATACCGTAAACTACGGCGCCACCCAGCACGCTTAAACGCCGGTGGGGAAGTTTCGCGCCGTTGATGCGTAAACCCACAGCGTAGCCGAACCCCTGTCCCGCGGCCGCGCCATTCTTGACGGCGTTATTGATGAACTCTGCGGTCTCCCTGCCCATACCGAAATCGCCAGCGGCCAACCCTGCCGCCACATCCTCGGAAGTCTTGCCCTGCAGGGCTATCTCAAAATCATGTATCACCCCGGCGCCGTTCAAACAAACGCAGGTGATGATCTTTTTTCTCATCAACTCGATGATTACCGGGCCGAGGCCGCATTTTATGACGTGCGCTCCGGCCATAAAAATAACCGCCTTATTCCTGCGTCTTGCCCGCACCGCGGCGTCCACTATCGAACGGAGATCGGCGGCCCGCAATATATCCGGCAAAGAAGAAAAAAAGGAAACGAAACCCGCGCCCTTTCTGGGAGGACGGGCGAAATCACCGGCGGAAACTTTACTTTTCCGCGTCTTGACGGAATATGTCCTAACCTTACTAAGATCAAGCACTCTTGTTTCTCCGATGTATCCGCGGAACACAAACAATCACTTATGCAGGAAGTAATAACTTTAGCACAAAACAGACCGCCAGTCAACCATCAGATTGCCGTGATTCAGGGCAGGAAATACTATTCCGGCGTTACCTTCACGCACCGGGTTTTAACAGAGCCGCCGCTCTATTCAGACTTTTGTTCCGCCTCTTCGCCTTCCGTTTCACGGAAAAACGCGCGGCCGCGCCCCTTGGCCAGGTAAAAAATAACCCAGGAATTCCAGGAAATGGAGATCGACATCAACAGCACAAGCAGACCGGGAAGCGACGACACCGTAAGCTGATGCGATTGTTCCAGTTTTTGCAGGGTCTCTTGCTGATATTCATCCTTATAGCGCCGGGTCACTTCCTGTCTTTGCTCCTCATAATTCTTCTCCGTGTATTCTTTAAGCGAAACGAAAATGTTACGCCCGGAAAAAGGGATAAAACTCACCGCTATCAGCGCCAAGCTTAACAGACAGACAGCGAGAATGAACTTCCTGCCCCACTCTTTCTGCTTGAGCAGGTAGATACCGCCCACCAGGGAAAATACCGGGATCAAAGAATCGGTAAACAGCCTTATATGCGAATAAGGAAAAGGGAAAGCACCGATATTGTTCATATAGAAAGAGCGCAGGTCCAACAGCGACAATACCCCCAGCACTCCGGAGATTATAAACCAGACCCCGATCACTTTAATCCCCAGAAAGACATTTTTACGCATAATCATATTCTCCGTATTTTTACTGCCAGATCCCGGCCTGTTTCATAAAACAGGCGCCTGCGGTAGTTTTGATACCGTAAGCAGTCGCTTTCTTGACGGCTTCGGGGGATTCCGAGCCGGGCTGCATCCATATCTCTTTGATCCCCATAGACCTGCATTCCTCGATTATCTTCAGGGTGACATCTGGCGGCACAACGGTAATTACCAGGTCGGGCACCGCGTCGAGTTCTCTTAAACTGCGCTTGATCTGCCTGCCGAGGATATAACCGTTACGCGGATTGATCCCGTGCACATTAAAGCCGTGTTTTATCAGATCTTTGAATATGCGGTAGCCGGGTTTAAATTCTTTCTCGGAAACGCCCACCACCGCTATTTCCCTGCTGTGTATCAGACGGAAATCGGCGTTACCCGCGTCTAAATGCCTGTGTTTTTTCCTATCATACAAAGGACACATTATTGTCTCCGGCGAAAAGTACTGTATAGAGTCGTAAGTATGAAGTATTGAGTACGTATATTTACGCTATACTCACTACTACATTGTTACAAAAGTTTTCTTAGTATTTGAAAACCGAAAGTCGAAATTTGACCGCAATCGAAACGTTTCTTTTCTATCTATTTTCGATTCTCTATTGTCGATCCCGACGTTGCAATATTATTTGCAAGTCGGGACTCCGACCCTGTATTCCATAAGGCGTCGGAGTTACTCTGTGCGCTGTCATACTAAGAACTAATTTGACAGCACACTAGGTTCTGGGTTCTAAAAAACGACCATACGATTATATATCAAAAAACGCGGTGTTTTTATTTTAACTTATACAAACCCTTTTTCAAGAACTTTTACGCGGCCGGGACGTTCTTCAGCGCTGAACTCTACCGAGTATTTCCAGGGCTTTAAGCAGGACTTGCTGCGGTTTTATATTTTTCATACAACGGTTATCAGCGCAGTCTGTCGCGTAGCAGGGTATTTTACAACCGCATTCGCCGCGGATGATCTCGCTTCTCTGCGCAGGCCTGGGCCCGGTAAGCAGCGGATCGGTAGGCCCGAAAAGAGCTATTATGCGTCCTTTACCTCCCGCGCAATTAGCGATATGCAGCGGTCCCGAATCCGCGGAAATAAACAAGTCCAGTCTACGGCTGACGGCGGCGAATTGCCTTATGCCGGAACGGCCGCAGGCTATGACCGCGGGAAGACCGGCGCGCACACCGGAAGCGATCTCCTGCGCCAAAGGAATATCCTGAACTCCGCCGGTGATCACTATGCGGCATCCGGCCTCTTCTGCCAGCATCCCTGCCAGCGATCTCCAGTATTCAACCGGCCAGCGTTTCGGCATCCAATTGCCACCGGGATTGATACCGACCAAAAGCTCCGCCGGTTTTACGCCGTTTTCTTCAAGGAATAAACCTGCCGCGCGCTCTTCTTCAGGCAAAACGAATAATTCCGGATCCCTGACGGAAACCGGAAAACCCGCGCCTTCCAGTACGCCCAGATAGTAATCTATACGGTGGACTTTCAACGAGTCGGGCGCCTGCGGGGCGCAGGTCAACAGAAAACCCCGCTTGGAAGTGTAATACCCTACCCGCTTCGGGATACCGCTTAATCTGCAAAGCAAGGCCCGGCTGAAAGAACGGTGCAGCAGGAAGACGGCGTCGAACCCGGCGGAGGAGAGTTCTTTTATGAATTTCATCTTGCCTAAGAGCCCGCGCTGCCCGCCTTTCTCGTCGAAAGCGATAAGCCGCTCTATGTGCGGGTTGCCCTCAAGAACAGGAAAACATCTCGGCGGGAGTATGCAGGAAATCCTGCTGTCCGGAAAGATACGGCTTAAGTTGACGATCACGGCGGTGGAAAACAAAACATCCCCCAACCAATTCACGTTAAAGACCGCTATCTTCCCGGTATTGCCGGACCGTCCTCGGTTATTCGCGTCCATCTTATCTATGCCTGTGTTCGCGTATAAAATTATAATAGCCGCTTACCTGGAACCAGAACACGAAAGAGCTGCCGGAATGCTCCGAAATACGGATCCGTTTCAATGCCAGCAAATCATTATTCCCTACCTTCTGCCTGGGATGGGTGGCGAAGGCAAATTCGTAGCCGGCCTTTTCCACCGCGTCCTTGACCCTCCGGTTGAAGAACCCGCAGGGGTAAGCGAACATCTTCACCGGTTTGCCCAGCTTGTCCTCCAATATCCTGCGGGATCCGGCAAGTTCCCCGGAGAGATCTTCCTCGGACGCAACTTCCGGAAGTATGCAATGCCGCAAGGTGTGGCTGCCGAAGCTGATCAACCCGGAAGACTGCATCAGCCTGATCTCATTCCAGGAAAGACGGTCGTTCCTGCCCACCTCTTCGATAATAATGAATATTGTCGCCGGCAGTCCGTATCTCTCCAGCACCGGGAAAGCCTCCGTATAATTATCTTTATATCCGTCGTCGAAAGTGATCGCCACGGTGTGCGGCGGCATTTGCCGGTTCATTTTTATATTGCGGGCGAACTCTTCCGCCGGGATGACGTGAAAACCGCGCGTCTTCAGAAAACGCATCTGTTTATCGAACATTTCCGGAGAAACCGCCAGGCGGCTGGACGCTCCGGCTCCCGGGGCCACCGAATGATACATCAATATAACCGGGGTATAATTGAACCACAGGACGACCACCAGGAGAATCAATGCCCCTGCTATGATCCCGAGAATCGCCAAAACCGCGCGTCTTATCCAGCCAAACATTCTTTATATACCTCCTCTGTCCCGCAAACCATTCCTTCCAGGGAAAAACCGGCGCGGATATATTCCCTGGCGCGCGCGCCTAAGGCCGACATCATCCTCTCATCCGCCAGCAATGTCTTTACGGCGGCGGCGAGCGCCGGAGGATCAGCGGGTTTGACCAGCAACCCGTTATCCCCATGCCGTATCAATGTCCTTATCCCGCCCACATCCGACCCCACCGCGGGCAAGGCGCAGGACATCGCCTCCATCAGGCTCAACCCCAGCCCTTCCGACAGAGAAGGCATCACAAACAGATCCATAACGGAAAGCGCCTGTCTGGTGTCGGAAACAGAATCCTTCAAATAAAGTTTCTCCAGCACGCCCAGTTCCCGCGCCCGGGCAATTATCGCCTCTTTCATCCTGCCTTCGCCGACTATCAGGAACGCGGCGTCCGGGAACGCCTGCAGGATGACCGGCATTGCCTCCACAAAATACAGCTGCCCCTTGACGTCGGAAAGCCTGCCGATGGTGCCGATTATCCTTGCGTCCGGCAGCCCGAGGCTTTGCCTTAGACTGCTGCGCGCGGCCTTCTCCGCGCTGCGGCGCAATCCCGGCGAAAAGAAATCCGTGTCTATTCCGTTGGGCACCAGCCTGATGATTTCCGGACTGACCCGCAGGTCGCGGATAAGATGCTCTTTCACCTGGCTGCTCACCGCGATCACCCTGCTGCCGGAAAAAGGCAGTATCCGCCGCAGCAGCCTGGGTTTGAAGAATCCGTGACAGGTGGAAATATACGGTCTGCCGGTAAGACTTTTAATCCCGGCGGCGAGTACCTGGGTCACTCTGGTATTGGCATGCAATATATCTATCCGCCTCCCGCCTATTTCAGGGGCCAGCTTTGCCAGGCTTAAAAGCACCCTGTGGCTGAAAGCTGATTTTGTCCTTATCGGAATCTCGATCACGCTTATGCCCGCTCCGGAAAACTTAGCCATATTGGCCTGTTCTCCCGCGCAAGCCGCCGGGGCGCAAGCCAGAAAAACGCCGTGCCCTCTTTTTTTCAGGGCTGAACCGAGAAAAAAACAGTAGTTGGCGATCCCCCCCACATTGATATGATTGGACAGAAAAAGAATATTCATACCATCAGCCGGCAAACCGCCTCAAAGACCTCTTCCGGAGAGATCCCGCGCATACAGGACTTCGCCCGGCAGGAATTCTTATAGCAAGGGCCGCATTTTAGTTTCTTCGCGATCACCGCGCACTTCTCCGCCGGGGGCATATGCCTGCGAGGATCGGTAGGCCCGAACAAGGCCACCAGCGGGACCTTACGCGCTGCGGCGGCGTGAAGGGCGGCGGAATCGCAGGAGACGTATACCCGGCATTTTCCTATTAAACAGGCAAGCTGGTTGATATCGGCGGTCATTCCGCAGGCGTTGATCACCGACTTCGGAGATTTGACCATTCCGATAATCCGTTCCGCCTGTTTGCGTTCGTTCTCGGTGCCGGTAAGCACCACGCGGATGTCCCGTCCGCAAAGCAGATTTATTAAACCGGCGATCTTCTCCTCCGGCCAATTCTTGCTTGTCCAGCGCTTGCTGGCGCTGATATTAATGCCAACCAGCGCCTGGTTCTCCGCCACCCATGCCTGGGAAAGCACTTCCTGCGCGGCAGCTTCGTCGGCGTTATCCGGCCAGAGCTCCAAAGCTTCCGAAGAATAGGACATTCCCAGCGGACCCAGGACGCGGAACTGATGTTCCACAGGGCCGCAGCAGCCCGGCAGGTCTTTAATACCGCGGTTCAGCAGCCGCCCCAGTTTTCCGTTACGGTATCCCAGGCGCTGGGGAGCTGCGCTTAGCCAGCTCAAAATATGGCTCTTACGGTTATTCTGGAAATCTATGGCGATATCGAAACCGCGGCGCCTTAGAACGGAGCCCCACTTCAGTACCCCGGCCAGTCCTCTATCCTTGTTTTTCAGGTCGCAGACTATCAAATCATCTACATACGGGCAGCGCAGCAATACTTCGCGGCAAGACTCTCCGGTCAAGACACTGACGCGGAATCCGGGTCCGAGCCTGCGTTTTACCGCTCCGATCGCCGCCGTGGACAAGACCGCGTCTCCTATGGAACTTAACTTTATGATCAAAGCCCTGCGCTCATTCAAGCATTCATTGTATACTTCCAAAGTTCCCGCGGCCATATTTTCGACCGTATATTTATTTTTCACCTTTACGTACGCGGCTTCGGAAAGACGACGGGCCAGCCTGGGATCACGGTAAATACGCGCCGCCGCCAAGGCGATCGCCGCCGGGTCCGAAGGAGGAACAAGCAGTCCTGTTACTCCGTCCTCGATGATATCCACCACCCCGCCTACTTTACTGGCCACTACCGGGACGCCGGAAGCCTGCGCCTCTATGATCACCCTGCCGAAAGCCTCCGGTGTGGTCGTGGATAAAACCAACAAATCAAGTTCGGAAAGCAACGCGGGGATATCCTTTTGCGTACCGAGGAAACTGGTGCAATTCCAAAGCCCGAGGCGCTTGGTCAAAAGCAGCAATTGTTCTTTGTACGCGGCCTTGGATTCTGGAGCGTCGCCCACCACCCAGACCTTCAATTCCGGCACCAGCCTGGCCAATTTAGCCATTCCTTTAATGAAAAAAAGGTGGCCTTTTAATGGAGTTATCCGGCCGATGATGCCGACATTAAAAACCTTTTCCCTTTTTTCATCCGGGGCCGAATAAGTGAATTTGGACAATTCCACCCCGCGCGGCACAAGCCTGATCCTCTCGTAGGGCACGCCGAAGTCGTCCATCATATGGCGGCCGATAACATTGCCGGGAACAATCACCTTTTTCCCCCAGCCCATCACGCTGCTGAAAAAATGTTTTCCGTAATAACCGTGGCAGGTAGTTACAAAAACCGTTCCTGTCCTACGGCAGGCGAAGAACGCAGGCCAGGCCGGGGCGCGCGAACGCGCGTGCACTATATCTATTTTTTCCTTCCTTATTATTTCCTCTATCGGACGGATCATACGGGCAATATTAAAGAATGACTTTTTGTGCACGGGAAGGCGGTAATGTACTGCCCCGCGCGATTCAAGCTCCTTGACCAGCGCCCCCCCGGAGGAAATAACCACCGCTTTATGCCCCAGGGAAACCAAACGGCCGGCGAGATCCACGGTCCCCGTCTCCACTCCGCCAACGTTTAATTCCGGTAAGATCTGCAGTATATTCATAATAGTTTATCCAATTTGTCCGCTATCGACTGTCTCTCCTCTTGCGTCCCTGCGGCTGAAGAATCAAAGTCCAGAGTATTGAGAAAACTCTCTATTTTATCCGGGGCAACGAGGATTATCCGTTTACGCGACGCCAGTTCTTTAAGAAACCGCCTGTGTTTGGCAAGCAGGAACGGAGAATCGATGACCAGGATATGTCTGCCGGAGGCTACCGCTTCGGAAACCATAGAGATACTTTCCGGAGTAATTACCACAGCCCTGCAAAGAGCCAGCATCCCGCCCACGGTATCGGAAGGATTGAACTCATTGGCGATAACCAGCAGCGCCTTGCGTTCATACCCGGAGATCTCCCTGCGTAGAAGGTCTTCAACCACAGGCGGGGTCCTGCGGGAAGAGGAAACCATCACCCCGGCATCTAAATGCTCCGCCGCTTTCTTTAACCCGTTAATGGCTGCGCCGACCAGTCCCGCTTCCAGCTTAAAACCGCGCGTGTCGCCGCCCACCAGGAATCCCAGGTTCAATGTATACGGCAGCCTGCGGATAAAAGGGCTAAGCCCCTGCGCGGCTTTAGCCAGGTATTCCGGGTCTACCGGGCTCAACGCGCAGCAGGTCACGGCCACATTCTTCGCTTTCGCCGGCCGGTCGTGTCCGGGAACTACGGCAAGCCCAAAACTTCGTAAAGGAACCCATGACGGCCGCATAACCGTCATACTTACGCCGCGGTTCTCCCTGCCGAGAAGAAGATTTAGCGCGCCCAAAGAAGAACCGCCGGATATTATAACATCATATTTCTTGCGGCCAAGCTGATTGTAAAGCAGTCCGTTCCACATCCCTGGCAGGCTCCAGAGCCTGCCGCAGGCAAAATCCTTACCCCCGAATAAAACTGCCAATGTCATAAAAAACCGCTGCGCCGGGGTTATCTTTACTTCCGCCTCGCAGACCTGCGGCAAATATCCTTTTTTGCGCATCGTTTCCGACACCAGCTGCGCCAGCCCCTGTGACTGACGCAAATGCCCTGCTTTACCGTCGCTAAGCAAAAGGATGCTGCGCTGTCTGCCGTATTTCCAGATCTTATACATCCAGAGATATTCCCTGGGGGCGGAACTCACGCATTCCTCAAAAACGCCCGCCAGCCTCTGCAGATTCTCCCGCAGGTCAAGGTCTTCATCACCGGTCTTTATTATTCTAAACGGTTCAAGGACCCGGATCCTGATGTAAGGCCCGTCCAGGCGTTCATAGAAGACCGGAATGACCGCCGCGCCGTATTTCATAGCGAGCTTCACCGCTCCGGCGGACATAGATGCCTCGCGGCCGAAAAAATCCACTCTGACCCCGCTGCGGCCCCCCTGGTCCACGCTGATGCCGACAGCCTCGTTATTACGCAGCACCTCCAACAGCCTGCGCAGTTCCTGCCCGCGTTCAATGATCCGGCACCCTTTCTGCCTGCGGTAATGATTAAGCAGACTACCCAGTAAAGGGTATCTCTGTTCCCTGACAAAAAGGTTAAACGGGAATCCCAGGGCGGCGGAGATTATATTGGATAATTCCCAGTTCCCCTCGTGGACGCCGGTTAAAAGCACCCCTTTTCCGGCGGCAAAAGCCCGGCGCACGTTTTCCAGGCCTTCAATGGTGATATACCTGCGCAGGTATGCATCATCTATCAGAGGAATAAGAAAAAGCTCTATCAGGTTCTGGCCGTAACTGCGGTAAAAACCCCGGCATTCCTTCCTTATTTCCTCCGGGGAGAGTCGCCCCCCGAGCGCGGTTTTTATATTATCGTAGACCTTTGCCCTGTGCCCGGAGTCAAAAACATAAAAAATGTCGCCCAGGAAAGCGCCCGCTTTCAGGCATTCTTCCGGAGGCAGCAACCGGAACAACGGCCCCAGCAGCTTAAGACAGATATACCCCAAGCAATCTATCGCGTAATCTTTCAGCGTCATCGCCTTCAAACTCCAGTTCTATGCGCATTACCCATAATTCCGCCGGCGGCTTGCCGTCATATAGAACAAACAGCCTGGCGGCGTCCTTCTCTGTAGTGATCAACGCGCGGCATCCCTGCCCCGCGCTGCGGGCGATGATCCCGTCGATCTCGCGCCTGCCGTAAAGGTAATGATCCGGGAACCTGTAAGCAGCGGTTATGTGCGCTCCCGTAGCGCGCACCCCCTCTTCAAAAGACTCCGGCACGGCTATCCCGGAAAAAACGGTTACTTCACTGCCGGAGAAAGCCCGCGCGTCCAGCATACTTGAGGTCACGCCGGCGGCGGGAAAAAAACCCGACACGCTGTGCCGGCAGGCCAGGAGCCCGGCGCGGGGATTGATCTGCGCCAGTTTACGTTTAAGCGGCGCGATATCGCCGGCCCTCTCACAGCGGGTCAAAAGGAAGATATCCGCCCTTTTCAGCGCGAATAGCGGCTCGCGCAGCATACCCGCGGGAATGATCCTCCCGTTGCCGAAAGGATTAAGCGCGTCGACGGCGACGATTTCCAGGTCCTTTTTTATCCCCCACTGCTGAAATCCGTCGTCAAGAATAACCGTATCCGCGAAAAACTCCTTCACTGCCTTAATACAGGAACGTTCCCTTTTTTTATCGGTCAGCACCGGGATGCCCTGCAGTCGGTGCTGCAGCATCAACGGCTCGTCTCCGGCCGCGAGTTTTCCGGAGCCGCCGTACCCTCTGCTCAGCACGGCCGGGCTGCGGCCGTTGTTCTTCAGGAACAAAGCTATAAACTCCACCAGCGGCGTCTTACCCGTCCCCCCCCAGGTAATATTTCCCACGCTGATCACGACACAAGGCAATTTTTTGCGGCGGAACGAACGCAGACCGGCAAGCAGCGAAACACAGCCGGCGTAGAACCAGGAAAACGGCAGCAATATCCCGCTGATAATTCCGGCGGCAATACCTTTGCGCTTTGCTTCGGCTATAGACTGTAAATACTCCCTAATCATCATCCTTACGCTCTAGGACTTCATTTCCGCCAGCCCGGAGACGATCTCCAGAGTACGGACCCCCGCTCCGCTGTGCCGGTCGATCACCGTCCTGGCTTTCCTGCCGGCGGCCGCGGCATAATCCGGATGCTCCAGTAATCTGATCCAGGCTTCAGCCAATTGCGCGGGATCGTCCACCTTTATACAGGCATCCTCGCGCGTGAAAAGAGAAATTATTTCCCGGAAATTAAAAGTATGCGGGCCGCAAAGCACCGGTTTTGCCCAACAGGCCGGCTCAATGATATTATGTCCGCCCTTGGGCACCAGGCTGCCGCCCACAAATACCGCGTAAGCGGCTCCGTAATAACCGAACAGTTTTCCCACGCTGTCCAGCACAAACACGCTCTTTTCATTACCGGCGGACATCGCTCCGGCGGGCGCCTTTTCCAGTTCGGAAATAAGAATCGGGAAAAAACCCCGCGATTTCAAGAAGAGAGAGACCTCTCCCGCGCGGCGCGGATGCCGGGGAGCGATCAACAGCCGTAGACCTTCCCTTCCGGAGACTATCTTTTCATAAGCCTCTATTACCTGTTCCTCCTCGCCTTCGTGGGTAGAACCGGCTACGAGAAGACGTTCTTCCTTCAATCCCAGCGTTTCCCTGCAAACACGGACGGCTTCGTTAGAAAGCGCCGAGACGCCGGCGTCAAATTTCAGATTGCCGGTCACGGAGATCTTCGCGCGTTCCACGCCTAAAGAAACAAGCCTGCGCGCGTCATCCTCCGTCTGCACACAAAAACGGTCCACCCTGCGCAATAATCCGCCGACCAGCCGCCCCAGCCTGGAATAACCGCGCAGGGAACGGTCGGAGATCCTGCCGTTAATTACCGCTATCGGCACGCCCGCGTTATGCAGGATAGTCAACAGATTAGGCCAGAATTCCGTCTCCGCGGCCAGAAAGAGCCGCGGACGCATACGGCGCACTACCGCGCGCACGATCAGACTGAAATCAAAAGGAAGATAAATGACCGCGTCGGACGGCCGGGCAAAGGAACGCACTACCTGATTACCGGTAGGAGTAACAGTGGAGAATACCAGTTGCACCCCCGGGTAACGGCCGCGCAAGAGAATGACGAAATCCCTGACCGCCATTGCCTCGCCCACGCTGACGGTATGTATCCATACCGGAGAATTAAAAACAATCCCCTTCGGCAGAATGCCCAGCCTGCAGAGAAAACCGGAATGCAGTTTTCCTTTTAATAAATAAACCGGGAGAAAGAATAAAACGATCAGGAAAAAGATAAAGTCGTACAAAAAAACCATAACTTCTCTCCCTATGCCCTGGGATGGGCTTTATCGTAGACCGCCTTCAGGCGTTCGGTGGTCAGATGCGTATATATCTGCGTGGTGGAAAGATTGGCGTGTCCCAATAATTCCTGCACACTCCTCAAGTCGGCGCCGCGATTCAGCAAATGGGTGGCGAAAGAATGGCGCAAAGTATGCGGAGAAACACCTTTTCTCATCCCGGCCAGCTTAAAATATCTGTCAACGAGCATCCTTACCCCGCGGGTGGTGATCGGGCCGCCTCTCAAGTTCAGGAAAACAAAATCGCTCCCGGATCTTCTCTTCTGCAGGTAATCATTCAGCGCGCGCAAAGCAGGTTCTCCAATAGGGACAATGCGTTCTTTTCTTCCCTTGCCGAACACCTTCACTATACCGCCGATGAAATCCACCTCCGGAAGTTTCAATCCGCACAACTCGGAAATACGCATACCGGTGCTGTAAAAGACCTCCAGGATCGCCTTGTCCCGCAGGCGGGCCTGTTCCTGCGGAGAAAAGGCGGCAACAGAGTCGAACAAACGGGTAATTTCATCTTCCGTGAGAAATTCAGGCAGATGCCTGTCCAGCCTGGGCGTGGAAACGCCGGCCACCGGATTGCTCTTCACCAAGCCTTCCCGGCAAAGAAAATTAAAAAATGAACGCAGGCAGGAAAGCCGCCGCGCCACGCTGCGGGAAGTGAGTTTTTTTTCCTTCAAAGCAGCGAGATACTTCCTGATCTCCAGATAAGCTATATCGCCCGGTTCCATCCCCCCGCTGAAATCGGCAAAATCACGCAAATCGAGCCGGTAATTCAACAGCGTGTGCGGAGAATAATTCTTCTCTATTTCAAGATAACGCAAAAACCTCTCCACATACCTGCCGGTCATTTACTCTCTCCCGGAAGGCTGCTTGCGACATACCGGCATTCCGGATACCGGCTGCACCCGTAAAAGACGCCCCTGCGGGAATGCCGTTCCACCAATTCTCCCGTGCAGTCCGGCTGCGGACATTTCACCCCGGTGGTAATGGACTTCGCGTGCTTACATTCCGGAAACCCGGAACAACTCAAAAATTTCCCCTTCCTGCCCCATTTTACCACCATCGGCTTACCGCATTTCTCGCAGACTTCCCCGGTAGCTATAACTTCCTTCTTGATGTCCCCCTGGGCGAAATCGAGGTCCTGCTTGAAAGGTTGAAAGAATTCTTCCAGCACCTGTTTATGCCGAAGCTGCCCCTCTTCGATCCCGTCTAATTTTTCTTCCATACGCGCGGTGAATTTGACATCCATTATCCCGGGAAAATACCGCACCAGCAGATCGCAAACCTTGCTGCCCAATTCGGTAGGATGAAAATAACCTTTGATCCTGCGCACGTAATCGCGCATCAACAGCGTATGGATGATCGGAGCGTAAGTGGAAGGCCTGCCGATACCTTCTTCTTCCAGTGTCTTGACCAGAGAACTGTCGGAAAACCTCGGCGGCGGCTTGGTAAAATGCTGGGAAGGTTTCAGATCCTGCAATTCCAGGATGTCCCCTTCTTTCAATTCCGGGATCGCCGGCTGGCTTTCCCCCTCTTCTTCATCTTCCTTTTTGTAGACCGACAGGCAACCGTCAAAAACCAGTCTGCTGCCGGAAGCGCTAAAAAGATAATCTCCGGCTTTGATGGCCACCGATGTGACGGAATAACGCGCCGGGGTCATCTGACTGGAGATGAACCTGCGGTAGATCAATTCGTAGAGTTTATATTGTTCGGGAGTGAGCAATTCCCGGAGTTGCTCCGGCGTCCTGGAAACGGAAGAAGGCCTGATCGCCTCGTGCGCTTCCTGGGCGTTCTTGCGGGATTTATAGACATTCGGTTTCTCCGGGAGATACTCGGCGCCGAATTTCTCCTTGATAAAACCGCGCGCTTCTTCCACCGCCGAAACCGCTACATTAGTGGAATCGGTACGCATATAAGTGATCAGACCTACCGGGCCTTCGCCTATCAGATCCACGCCTTCGTATAACTGCTGGGCGATCTGCATCGTGCGGCTGGAATTGAACTTCAGCTTGTTGAACCCTTCCTGCTGCAGGGTGCTGGTAATGAACGGCGGCTCCGGATTACGCTTCTTTTCTTTGCGCGTCACCGAGGAAACGGTAAAGACGCTCTCCTTGAGGGCCTCCAGCACTCTCTCCGCTTCTTCTCTGCTCTTGATCTCTACTTTATTCCCGCCGGCTTTATCCAGCTTGGCGGTAAAAACCGCGTCCTGCGGCTTACGCAGCAAAGCCTCTATCTCCCAGTATTCCCTGGGAACGAAACTTTCGATCTGCCTTTCCCTTTCGACGATGATCCGCAGGGCTACTGATTGTACCCTGCCGGCGCTCAAGCCGCGCGCCATCTTCTTCCAAAGCAGGGGGCTTAGGTAATAACCGACGATCCTGTCCAGGACGCGCCTGCCGATCTGCGCCTCGATCATCCTGGAGTCGAATTCACGCGGATGCTCGAACGCGCTCTTGACCGCCTGGGGAGTGATCTCGTGAAAGACCACGCGCAGTATTTTCTTGTCCGCCGGCAGTTTCTCCTTTATATGCCAGCCGATGGCTTCCCCTTCCCGGTCGGGGTCGGTCGCCACGTATACTTCCTGCGACTTGACCGATTCTTTTTTCAAACCGCTCAAGATGGTCTGCCGGGATTTCATCACCACGAAACGCGGCACAAAACCGTTCTCCACGTCAACGCCTAACTGGCGCTGCGGCAGATCGATCAGATGCCCCATAGAGGACATCACGGAAAAGCCTTCCCCTAATATTTTCCCGATCGTCTTCGCTTTAGTGGGAGATTCGACTATAACCAGTTTCTTGCCTGCTTTCATACCATATCCTCGTAAAGTAGCCGCCCGGCAGTGATCTGACCTTCTTCTTCAACTGCAGCGCCAGCAGTAATTCCGCTGTGCGCACGGCGGAGAACCCGGTTTTAACTAAAATGTCTTCCTTGTGGGACTTCTCCTCGCCTATAACCGCGAATACGGCTTCCTCATCGGATGAAACAACACACCCGGCCGTATCCTCTTCTCTTTTAATGTCCGCGATTTCCTTTTTCGGCCGCCGCGGGCCGCGTTCCGGAAGTTCTCCGGTTATATCCTCCGCCGAACAGACCGTCTTCGCTCCCTGCTGGATCAACGAATTGGTGCCCCAGGCGGTCGCTGAATCTATCCGGCCGGGAAGCGAGAAAACCTCTCTGCCCTGTTCCAGCGCAAAATCAACGGTGATCAAAGCCCCGCTGTTCCTGGCCGCTTCCACGACCAGCACACCCAGGCTCAACCCGCTGATAATCCGGTTGCGCCGCGGGAAATTATGCTTCAAAGGCGCTGCCGAAAGCGGGAATTCCGAGATCACCGCCCCGCAGGCGGCGATCTCCTCCGCCAATTCCCTGTTCTCCGGAGGATAAATATCGGCGAACCCGCTGCCCATCACCGCGATGGTCCTTCCCCCGGACTTGATCGCGCCGCGGTGCGCCTGCGTATCGATACCGCGCGCCATACCGGAGACCACGCACCAGCCTGAAGCGGCTAAACTATAAGAAAGTTTTTCCGCGCAGGAGAGCCCGTACAAAGACGCCCTTCTGCTGCCCACCACGGCGACCGCAAAACGATCGTCTTCTATTATTTCTCCGCGCACGTAAAGCACGAGCGGATACCCCGGGATAGCGGCAAGGTTCACCGGGTACTCCCGGTCCAGACAGGTAATTATTTTTACGCCCAGCCCGGCTGCCGCGGCCAATTCCTCCCGCAGCAGCATTTCTTTAAAAGAACTTATCTCACGCGCAGACCCTGCACTCACTCCCGCAGCGGTCAACTGCGCGGACGTGGCCGAGAATATATCCTGCGGACTGCCGAAGCGTTCCGACAACGCTTTCAGTCTCCTGCTGCCTATATCGGAAATAAGATTGAGCGCGATCAGCGCTTCCCGCTCCGTCACGGCCGTCCCTCCGCTAAAAAGCCCGGCGTTCAAACAAAAACATTTTACTATCTTTAATCATAGAACGCAAAACAAAAGTAAATCTGGTTTATATTTTGAGTTTTAAAGTTCTTTTCCAGAACCCAGGACCTAAAACCCAGAACCCTTTTTTACCTTTCTGCATTAATAGACGGCATCAAGTAAGGAAATCTAACATAGATTTATTAAATTTAACGGGGAAATATCCAGAAGGATAAGACATGGAGGACGAAAAAACCAACTGGAAGATAACGTATAATAATAACAGACCTATTAATTAATTCTTTTTTCGTATAATTTCTCTATATATTCGGCTGCCTCTTCGACGCTCATAAGTGAAGTATCCAGGGTTTCATGCGCCAACGCGTAATAACGGCTGCGCTGCGCCAGCAGTTCGCCGATCCTGGCCACCGGATCCGGCACATTCAACAATGGCCGGTTAGAAGAACCTCTCGTCCTTTCATAGATCACCTCCGGACTGGCGGAAAGGCAGATCAGGATCCCGCGCTGTTTCATCAAAACAATATTCTCGTTATCTATAACAATTCCCCCTCCGCAGGAAACCACCTGCTCATCCCCGAAGCTGACCTGTTTCAACGCCTCTTTTTCCAGTTGCCTGAAGAAAACTTCGCCCTCTACGGCAAAGATATCGGATATCCTGCGCTGTTGCCGCTTCTCGATCCGTTCATCCAGGTCGACGAATTCCCAATTGAACCTTGCGGCAAGCGCCCTGCCTACCGAGGTCTTGCCTGTGCCCATAAATCCCACCAGAAAAATATTGCGCGGCGCCTGAACTGTCAAATGTCCCTCCAACTAATGCGCTGTTAAATAAGTTCTTTAAACAGCGCACAGAGCAACTCCGACGCCTGTATGGAATACAGGGTCGGGGTCCCGACTTGCAAATAATATTGCAACGTCGGGATCGAGAGTCGAAAATCGAGATTTGATTCGCTGGAAGTTCTCGATTACGATCTAATTTCGATTCTCGATTATCAGAAACTAATTTAACAATATACTAATACAAAATGCCCCAATATGTATAATCAGCTACTTTTTGATCCTTTTCAGATAAGCGCGGTAAGCGGAATTTATATCTTCCAGGCAATCGCCGCCGAATTTATCAAGGAACGCTCCGGCGAGCACGCACGCGCTAACGGCTTCAGCCACTACCCCGGCTGCTTCCACCACCGCGATATCAGAACGTTCCACGGCGGCCTTAGCGCTCTTTTTGGTATTTATATTCACGGAATCCAGCGGCTTAAGCAGGGTGCAGATCGGCTTCATACACGCGCGTAAAATGATCTCTTCTCCGTTGGAAATACCGCCTTCTATGCCTCCGGCGTTATTGCTTTTCCTGAAATACCCCCGGCTGCGTGCATAATAAACCGGATCGTGGCATTCGGAACCCGGCTTATCCGCGTAACCGAACCCCAGGCCGAACTCCACGGCCTTTACTCCGGGGATGGAGACCAAAGCCGCGGCCAGCCCGGCGTCCAGCCTTTTATCATACTGCGCGTAACTGCCCAATCCCGCAGGCACTCCGGAGACGGCGACTTCAAATATGCCGCCGACGGTATCCCGATCTTCCGCGGCCTTGTCGATCACGGCATTGAATTTACCGGGATTTGTCTCCCCGCCCACTTTAAGCACGCGGGAAGCGAACTTCATCCCGAAATATTCCAAAAGTATACGGCACACGGAGCCGGAGGCGACCCGCGCCGCGGTCTCCCTGGCGGAAGCGCGTTCCAGGACATCGCGAATATCATCCATGCCGTACTTCAAAAGACCGGCCAGATCGGCGTGCCCGGGCCTGGGACAGGTCACCGAGGGCATCTGTTCGATACGAAAATCGCGGTTGACGATCCTGATGGACAGCGGGCTGCCGAGAGTGATCCCTCTGCGCAATCCGGAAACTATTTCCGCTTTATCGGTCTCGATCCGCATCCTGCCGCCGCGGCCGTGACCTGCCTGCCTGCGCCGCAGTTGAAAATTTATTTTTTCCGCGTCTACCCGCAGGCCGGCCGGCATCCCGTCCAGGACGGTTACCAGCGCACGGCCGTGCGATTCTCCGGCAGTAAGAAACCTAAGCATAATATTACCTCCTCTAAAATCAGTGGTTTTGTCATTATCTTATCCGCCACTGAAACGCTGGCGAGACTTCGTCCGCCGTATCGAAAGACGATTTAAACCCCGGTAACGGCCAAGGTAACGAAGCCCGTGTCGGTTTTCGGTTACGGTAACGTTTTAAAGCCGTATCCGATTAATTCTTCCAGAGCCCGCGCCGGTTCTCGCGGGCATCCTTATAACAGGCGCGTAACTGCTCGGCGTACTTGACGTTCGGCGGGATAGTCATTAAAGAAGCGTATCCATTAGCGACGATCTCCGCGTTCACGAAAGTGCCGTCCGGCAGGTACAGATACGCCAGGAGCCTGCCGTATTTATCTTTGCGTTCCACGTCGAATTCCAGCCTGACCTTCTTGCCTTCCACGAGTTTCTTAGTGAAGGCCGCGGCCTTCTTCCCCATTTCTTTGATCGTGCTCACATCCTGCTTAGTCCTGCGGGAGTCGCGGTAAAGCTTCTGCGACTCGTGACATTCCGGGGTGTCTATGCCGATCAAACGCACGCGCTCCCCGTTATCAAGCAGCACAGTATCTCCGTCCACCGCCCTTTTAACGAGAATACTATCGTAATCGTATTTCTTCGCCAGTGAAAGAATACCGCCTTCTCCCGGACGGGGAGCGGCGGCATAGGAGACACCTAAAAAAGTGAACAAAATAAACATCCAGCCCAGCCTGACAAGACTACGCATTTGTCTCCTCCTCATACAACCGCACCGTCTTCTACGCAAATGCGGATAAACCCGGATTTTGCAGTAGCAAAACCCGCCCTGAGCGTAAACGAAGGGGCGCTTGCGAAAGCTCGCAAGAGGTTTCGCAGGTTTGCGAGGGAATCCAGAATTTGCCTTATACAATTCAGCATTACGTCGTTAATCTGTTCCGGTAAGGCTAAAACCTATTACAAATTCAGGGATAACTTCGCAGCCAGTATACCGCCCAGCACCGCGATATCCTCGGTACAGAAAACCTTATTCGCATTACGGTCAAAAAGCATCACCGCTTCCGCGGGAAATTCTTCATCTCCCAGCCGGAAGATCACCTTCACCGGCACGCAGGGAAACGCTTCTATCAAAAGGCAGACGTCGCCTTCGGGATATTCCCTGACGGTACCGGGCAGACACTTACACAATCCTGCCGCCGCTTCACGCGGCTTATCGCCGTATTTCAAAAGCAAAGGTTCCACCGCTCTCTTGCGGAAAGCCGGGTAGTAAAACTCTCCGGAAGGCAGTTCCCTGAAAGATATCCATTCTCCGGCCGGAGCCGGGATCCCCTTAGCCGCCGCTACCGCGTAATGAAGCAGTAAAACCAGCAGATATTGCTTCACCTGCCTGCCGGAACAACAGATGCACTGCCTGGCGTTCAAGTCAAACGAATATTCTTCTCCCAGAAAAATAATTTTCCGGCTGCCGGAGGCGCAGGCAGATAACTCTTCCCATGCTTTATTTACGGCGCTCTCGTAACCCACGTTTTATTTTACTATTTTTACCCCACAAAGCAAATACAATAATATGGGTTTTAGTACTTTGTCGCATAAGTTTCTGATAGTCTAAAATCGAAATTAGATCCCTGCACTACTCTCTTCGTTTGAATGCAAGGCAAGCGCAATCGAGAACTTCCATCGAATCAAATCTCAATTTTCGACTCTCGATCCCGACGTTGCAATATTATTTGCAAGTCGGGACTCCGACCCTGTATTCCATACAGGCGTCGGAGTTGCTCTGTGCGCTGTTTAAAAAACTTATTTAACAGCACAATAGGTGCTGGGTTTTGGGTCCCGGGAAAAACAAGAGGAACTAAGAGCGATAAATTGCGAATTGCCTTTCTTTATGCTGTCAAAACCGAGCACCCAGCACCCAGAACCAGTTTTGAGAATATTTTAGCCTTCCGCGCGGTTTTAGGTTATAATGAATATTATGTTCAAATACGACAGATTCCAGCAGGAAGCTATTGACCATATCAACAACGGACACTCTGTGATCGTTTCCGCCCCCACAGGAGCGGGTAAGACCGCGATCGCCGAGCATGTCATCGATACCTGCATAAATAATAACACCGGCGTGATCTATACCGCGCCGATAAAAGCCCTCTCAAACCAGAAGTTCCGTGATTTTCAAAACCGGCTGGGGGATAATATAGGGATACTCACCGGGGATATATCGTTGAACCCGGAGGCCTCCGTGTTGATAATGACCACGGAAATATTCCGCAATAAAATACTCGACGATCCGGAATCACTGAAAAAATACCGCTGGATCATATTCGACGAAGTGCATTACCTGGATAACGAGGAACGCGGCACGGTCTGGGAAGAATCGCTTATTTTCCTCCCTCCGCATATGAACCTGCTGGCACTCTCCGCCACTATCCCGAATATAGAGCAGATCGCGCAATGGATCGAGAGTATCCATAACAAACCGGTAAAGACCGTAATAGAAACGGAAAGGCCCGTTCCCCTTCATTTCCTTTTTCAGTGCCAGAACCAAGTGGTGGACAGTCTGCCCGCCCTCAAGAATATCAAGGGCCTCCCCGACCTCCCGTATAAATTTTACCGGCAGAACCCGCGCACCGGCTACGGACTGAACAAAATCGGCACATTGATCAAACATATCCGCGAGCGCGAAGGGTTCCCCTGCATCTACTTTGTTTTCGGACGCAGGCGCGCCGAGGACCTGGCAAAAGACCTCTGCAGATTCGACCTGCTCCCCGGGGAAGACGGCGATAAAATAGTTTCTCTATACGAAGAACTCTGCCGCAAGTTCGACCTGACGCAGGAACGTTCGGCGCAAGAGATGCTCGACCTGATAAGAAAAGGCATCGCTTTTCATCACGCGGGAATGCTGCCGACCCTTAAGGAAGTGATCGAACGCCTGTTCACCAGCCGGCTGCTGAAAGTGATCTTTACCACCGAGACCTTCGCCCTGGGCATCAATATGCCCAGCCGTTCCGTGGTCTTCGACGACCTGCGTAAATTCTACGGGCGTTATGTCAGGAACCTCAAGACGCGCGATTTTTACCAGATGGCCGGCCGCGCGGGCAGGCGCGGAATAGACACGGAAGGATTCGTTTACTGCAGGATCAACCCCGCGAAACTTAGCTATAACGAAGTCAAACGCGTGATCTACGGCGGCTCCGAGGAAGTACACAGCCAGTTTAACACTTCTTACGCCACCATCCTTAACCTTTACGAAAAATACCGGGACGACCTTTACAAAATCTACCCGTTTTCACTGCATTATTTCCAGTGCCGCAAGGAAGAACAAAAAGAAGCCCTGCGCCTGATCGAAGCGAAAGTCAACCTGTTGAAAGACAGCGGACACATAAAAGACGGCGAGCTTACGCCTAAGGGCCAGTTTGCCAAGACCGTTTACGGATACGAACTGCTTTTATCGGAACTTTACGAGCGCAACCTGCTGGAACAACTTGATGAATTCGGACTGGGGATAATGGCCGCGGCCGCGGTCTTCGAGCCCAGAAAAAACCAGCAGTTGCTCAATCTCTCCAAAAACGCCAGGCGCATCAGGGCGGCCTGCGAGGAAATCTACGCCCGCATCAAACAAGTTGAAATATCCCGCCGTATCTACCCGGTCAGCAAAGAGCCGTATTTTCATCTCAGCGGGTGTATGGAAGCCTGGCTGCGCGGCAGCTCTTTCGAGAAAACCCTGCTCCTGACGGACACGGATGAAGGGGAAATAGTGCGCTATTTCCGGATGAGCATCCAGATACTCCGGGAAATAGGCGACGCCGAAGTGGCTTCCGCCTCCCTGAAGGATAAAATACGCGAAACGGCGAGAGTCATCAACCGCGATATTATAGACGCGGAGAAACAACTACGGGAAGTGTAATCTTTATTTAAAAAAATGGAATAACGGATACTATCTATCAACCTGCTATATTTGTTCTCCTTTTACCTTAATATAATCACCGATTATCTTTCTATGGTCAAAAGCAAACTCAACTCCTGCAATATCCTCTCTGGATACAATCCTGGCTTCTGCAGCGTCATCTCCGGCAACAGGCAGACCAATCGAACGGGCAATAAAAACCGTGCCCACCGTGTGGAATCGCGGGTCACGGCCGGGTTCGGAATAAGTATGGAACTGCCTGAGTTCCGTTAAATCCAATCCTGTCTCCTCTTTCGCTTCCCGTCTTACCGCTTCTTCAAGGCTCTCCCCGTAGTCCACGAACCCGCCCGGCAAAGCCCAGCCGAAAGGCGGATTACTTCTTTTAATGATCACGATACCGCCTGCAACCTCGATAATGGCGTCGACGGTAAGGAACGGCTGTTTGAGCTTGCGCGTCATATATTCCAGGTAACCGCAGGCGTTCTTCTCGAAGATATCCGCCGCTTCTTTATCTTTAAGGCAGAATACGATCTCTTTGAGGTTACCGGCTTTGCCGCTGAACAGCAGCCGGTGCACCTCCTGCGCCATTATCTTGGCCGCTGCTTTATACGAAAAACCTCCTGTGCCGCAGCCTAAAGCAGGCAACGCCACGGAAGAGATACCCAGCCCGGCAGCCGATTCAAGCGCGCTGCGACAGGCCGCCCGGATCTTTTGTTCGTCGGTACGAAAATCCATTCCCATGGTGGCGGCGTGAATCACATATTTAACCGGCAGTCTACCGGCGGAAGTGACGACCGACTCCCCGACCCCTACGGGAGCCCGGCTGACCGCTTCTGTTTCTATCTCTGCTCCGCCCGCCCTTTTAATAGCTCCGGCCACGCCCCCGCCCATCAACATCCGGTTGTTGGCGGCATTCACCAGCGCCTCCGTTCTTAAAACGGTGATATCACCGCAGAGAACTTTGATCTCCGTATCCAGAATGAACATAAGATCCTTTCCCGAAATTCTCGCGCGCCCTGTTTTTCAACTCTTCTGCCGGTAAATACCGTCATATCCTTTTGCCGCCGGATTGATCCCGGCAAAAACAAGCTGTATCAATCTGGCATTCTTCCTGATCCTGATCCCGGCGGGATTCTGCACCACCAGGATAAATTCACTCCTGCCGTGGAACCCGGCGTCCCAGACGCCTGTCTGCGTAAACGCTCCGCACCTCAACAGGGAACTGCGCGGAAAGGCAAACGCAATCAGATCAAGCGGCATACGCACGGTCTCATTTGTGGAAACGCGATAGGCGCCTTTCTGCAGTACCCACCAGCCGTCCTGCCCCGCTCCGGAATGACCGCCCGCAACTTCCCGCACCGCGGGCAGAACGCGCCCGCTGTTATCAAAATCTACCGCCCCGGCCCCGTCAAAAGCGTGGATCTCGGAAGCGGTAAAATCCATACCGTTGGGCGTTAACTGTTTCTCCATATCCAGGAACCCGCAAACCAATTCCCGCGTTTTTATCAAACCGCGGATCTCTTCTCCGTTCAATATATTCCCGGTGATCAAGGTTTCCTCAACTTTCTCCAGACAAACAACGCGGTTTTGCCGAGCAGCCAGACGAAAAGCAGCGCGGACGCGAATACAAGGGAAAGCCCTAAAGCCGCGGCCAATAACATAAAAAACGGGAACAAAAACAACCACATCCCGGCCAGCAGCGCCAGCGTGAACAACACCAGTAAACCGACTATGAATGCCTTCATCACCCGCCTCCTTTGACCGGATTTTCGGAGCAGATCCCGGGTTTAATCGCTCCAGGAAGACAACAGGCCGCGGATATCGAACCACAGCACTATTGAAGGTTTATCTTTACGCTTATACACGAAACGCGTTGAGTCCACCGCCGCCGATACTTCATCAGGCTCACCGTAAGCCTTCTTTATCACGGCAATCCCGCTTCCCAGACCGGTTTTACCGCTGCGCAGATCAGCCTCCAGCCTGTCCTTGGCGGCCGCGTCTGCCGGAACAACATATCCTCCGAAAGAACGGAACGGCGCGACACTCTCTCTGCCTCCGGAACAACCGGCGATGACCGGCAGCATTATTATAAAAAGGTAACAAAACGTCCTGCGCATTATGCACCTCCCGGGCTTATTTCTTTCCACGCCGACAGCCGCCTTGATATCCAGCACTACTCAACCTCTTCCTGCAGTTTAACGATTAACTCCGACAACTCCTTCAATAAAGGCATCGGCAGCATCTTCTCCGATTCCAGTTCCCCGCGCAGGGACTTGAGCACGCTCATCAAGCGCTTCACCTGCACATTCTTTTTCTTATCCCAGGCTTCCTGCGGTTCAAGTTCTTCCCGCTGCCTGATCATCGAAGTCAGGTCCTTCTTGACATCGCGGGCTTCCCTGCCGTCCTCAAATACTTGTTTCTTCAACGCCGAATAATCCGTCTCGTCGAGGACTTTGCGGTTTTTGGCGCTGCGCAAAACGTCGACCGCCTCGTACGAAGGGACATTCTTCGCCTCCGCGGATTCGATAAATTCCTGTTTCAGATAAGCCGGCTCTTCCTTTTCGAGGAACATATAAGACCTCAAGAGTTTCAAAGCGGTCTGCTGTTTTATCCCCACTTCTTTAGCGGTGTAAAACTCGAATTTGGAATAACCCCATTCCTTGTAAAGCTTATCCTTCCACACGGAGTAGAGCGCCCTGCCGAATTCTATCCAGGAAGACTTGAAATCCTTGGCCGACTGCAGGATATGCTCTCTGACCGATCCCTGCTCCACCTCCGCCAGTTTTTCTTCTATACTTGTCAACGACTTGGACATTATACGTTTCCTTTCACTTGACGTATTATTTAAGTATTGAGTAGAGAGTATCGTGTATACAATAACGTATAGCGTATAGCTTTACTCGATACTCTATGCTCACGACTCTATACTTACAGGATTTATCTTGCTTCCTTCTTACTTCTGTTCTTTACCGGCTCTTCTCCACTCCCACTCTGGGGCATAGCGCGGCGGCCGCGCAGCTGCCGCAGTGAGGCGATACCGGCCGGCAGATGTTCTGGCCGAACGCCACTATAACGGTATTCAATTCTATCCAGTATCTGCGCGGAAAAAGCTTTTGCAGCCCGGCTTCGGTCTCTTCCACCTTATGCGTACTTACCCAGCCCAGACGGTTGGAGACCCGGTGCACGTGCACATCAACGCATATCGCCGGTATTCCGTAGCCGAGCCCGAGCACCAGGTTGGCGGTCTTTCTGCCGACTCCTTTGATACTCAACAATTCTTCCTGCGTTCGCGGAACCCGGCCGCCGAAACGCTCCAGGATAAGACGGCTGGCGCCCAGGATCACGCCCGCTTTGGTACGGTAAAAACCGACCGGGAAGATAATTCCGGCGATCTTCTTTTCCGTCAGCCCCAGCATAGCGCGCGGACCATCCGCCTTCGCGAACAGCCTGCGCGAGGCTTGCAGCGCCACATTATCTTTCGTGCGTAGACTCAAGATGCAGGAAACCAATACCAGGTACGGATCGTTCTCCGCGGATACCTCGGTCACCGAGGGCAGGCGAAAACCCGCGGCCTGCCGGCGGATCAACCGGTAAGTCTCTAAGTAATGCCCTGCCACGGCAGCTTCAGGTTTTCTTTGTAAGCGCAAAGATAATCCCCCGCCCAGTGCTTATGCAATATATCCCTTAGAGGAACACAGTTGAATTCTTTTCCGGAAACCGTGCGCCTGGCGCCGAACCGCGTTCCGTAAATATCGCAGTGATATTTCCCGTTTCTCTCTTCGACCAGATGCTCGCAGCGATCTTCCGGCACCCCGCAGCAGGCGCCGCACCTGCGGCAAAGCCCTTCCCAGCGTGCTTCCTGCTCCGCCATATATTGCGAATAATCGGCTTCCCCGTTTGCTTCCACGACTACTTGATCTCCCCATTCAAACTCGTCTATCGGCTACGGTAACGATACCCGTATCGTCAATCGTCATACGGTTACGGCTTGTAACCGGGAACCGATACGGGCTTCGTTACCTTAACCGTTACCGGTTACTTAATACGCCACACATAAGCGCCCTTGTCCGCATCGAATACTTCCACGGGCGAACCGGCCGGAATATTCTCCTGCAGACGTTTGGCATATAATTTTTCTATCTCTTCCAGCGGGACTCCGTTCTGGGAAGCCAGCTTCCTGTAGATCGTCAGTCTGTCGGCGTTCTCCGATTTAATAATTTCCTGTTCCCCTCCCGACGCAGAGCGGCGCAATTCCAGAAGTCCCAGCCTGTTCTCTCCGGCCACGCCCTTTCCCAACAGAGAAACTACTTCCGCCAGCCGGCCTTTTCTTCTGGCCACTGCGGCATCTATTTCCGGATCGGAGGCGCCGTCGGCGGCATAAGCGAGCTTAGGCAGCAGAACATCCAGAAAACTCTGTTTTCCGGCGGCTGACGGAGCCGGATCAGCATTCGGAGAGACCATATCTTCGATCTTATCTATGGCCTTTTCCAGATGCTGGTAAATATCCAGACGCATAGAAATATCCACTTTGATCGGGTCTTTAGGCGCTTCCACTCTTAGCCTCGCGCATCCTGCCCCGGAGGCTACGCTTACCGCCCACAAACAAACCAATAATGTTTTTCCCATATCACCCCTCCCCGTTAACGATTTAGAGTCGTGTTATTTATCGCCCCGTGCAGCCGCACGTCGAACATCCGCTTTCCCTGGCCGCCTTCAAAAACGGCGTAGATACGCAGTTCTTCGGCGGCGGTAGTCACGTTAAGGACGGCGCTCCGGTAATGATAATCCTTTAAACTGTCGTAAATGGTCTGCAGCGGCCGGCCGCTCTGCACTGCCAGATAATCCAGTATTCTCTTATCTCTGATATTCATTACCCCGCCTGACGAAGACGTGCCGAAAGAAGCGCTGACCTCTCCCAGACCGGCAGTGCCGCCGTCCAGGGTCGCTTCGCCGGAGGTTACCCCGCTTAGCGAAACCTTCTCCGAGAACCCCAGTTCCCGCGAGACTATTTCCAGGTTCGCGTCCCGCATTTGGAACCGGCATTTATACTTTATCCCGCTGCCCTCCCCGTAGATATCAGCCGCGGCTTCTAAATGACCGCCCCATAAATTTACAGGTGAGAAGAGGACTTGCGCTTTCCCATCTTTATCCATCCACAATGTCCCTTTAACATCTTTAAGCAGGATATCCTTGAAGGAAAACTTTTCCAGAGTGACCCTGCCTTCTTTGTCCTCTCCCGGAAAATACACGTATATTCCTCCGGCGGAGAACTGCCCGAAGCGCAGAGTATCCGCGCTGACGAACAACTCCGATAACGCGTTCCCGGAGAACCCGGCATGCAGGGAACCTTTCAATTCAAAAGGAGAAAGATTACCGCCGCGTTTGACTTCAGCTCCGTAAATATCCAGCCGCTCCGGCATAAAACGCGGCAGTTTAAAACCGCTGCCTGCCGTCCCGGGCTCCTGACCGTTCCCTGCCGCGGGTTCCGGCAAAAGCAATAACGGATTGTCCAGATAGACCCGCCGCAGCCTGCCGGACAACAAAAAGGTAAAATCGTATTCTACGCGCGCCTCATCGGCGGAAAAAATGTATTTACCGGGAGCATTCAATAAAACCCCTTCGAGGCTGATATAGCCGAAAGGATTAATGCGGTATTCTTTGAAAGAACAGCCTGCGGAGGGAAACGCCATAGACAGTCCGCCGAGAATCGCCCTACGCGCCAGCATTGCGCCCGCGGCATAGAATAAAACAATGACCAACGCGGCGGCCAATAATACTACCTGCGTCCTGCCGCGCCTTTTATCGTTTCCGCTGTTCTTTTGCGCCATATATTTTCTCCGTCATTTTTTTGAACGCCTTTCGTTCCAGCATCGCCGAAGCGGCCCCAAAGGCCTGTTCGCGGGTCTCTATCCTGCCGATTGCCCGTAATTCCTCCAGCCCGGCAAGCAGTTTACCTATCACCGGCGAAGGCGCAAGGCCGAACCTGCGCATCAGATCATTGCCGTTCACCAGCCTGGGCAGGACCTTGCGTCCGAGTTCCTTGAAATATTCTTTGAGCAGCAGCCCGCAGATCCTTTCGTGCTGCGCGCGCGATTCATCGCTTGTCAAAGGGCCGCGGGTAGAACGCTGATCGGCCATAGACAACAGGATAATAGAGGCGGCTTCAACTGCGGTATCCCGGAAATAACGGAACTTGGCCCTGGCAGTGACGACTTCATTGTCCGCCAGATAACCGGGCCGCAAGTGGCAAAACACCATTTTACGCAGCGCGTCCTGCTCGATACGGGAAAGTTTCAGGCGTTCGGCTATCCTGCAGGCAAGGCGCGCACCGAGCAGTTCGTGGCCGTGGAATATTACTCTGTGTCCGCGGCGTTTCCTGGCCGCCGGTTTGCCGATATCGTGCAGAAGCGTCCCGAGTTTAAGCAATCCCAGTCTGCGGCGGCCGGGGATGATCTCCTCCTGCAGATATGCTTTCAGTCCGGGATGCCTGCCGAGATCGGCCAGCAGCAATTCCAACTGCCTTACCGATTCCAGGCTGTGCTTCCAGACATCCAAATGATGATACGGCCCCTGCCTGACTCCGCGCATTACATCTATTTCCGGAAGCGCCTCCCGGAGCACTCCCTTATCGTCCATCAGTTTCAAGACCGGATAGGATTCCCCTGACTCCAGTATTTTGTAAAGTTCATCCCGCACGCGTTCCCCGGAAACACCGGAAAGAGCGGGACATTTCGCGGCCGCCTGCCGCAGCACTTCTCTGTCCGCTTTAAAACCGAATATCGCGCAGAGGCTGAAAGCGCGCATTATCCTTAACGGATCGTCGTCGAAACTCTCCGGACAGACCAGCCTGATCTTCCCGGCGCGCAGATCGGCAAGAGAACCACAGACGTCTATTATATGCCCGCGGAGATCACCGGCGGCGATAAAGCCGCTCTCCACTGCCAGGGCATTAACGGTAAAATCACGTTTCCCCAAGTCCTGCTCTATGCCGCCTGCGGCGCGAAAATCGGAAAAGTCGAGTGTGTAAGTGATCCCGGAGCGTGTTTTCTTCACCAGGCGGCAGCAACCGCGTTCGCGGTCAAGCACGACGAATCCGGCCTTCAGCGAAACGTTAAGCGCGCGGCCGAAAGATACCGCGCCTTTATCCACGGCAAAATCCATATCCGGGTTGTCTTTTCTCCTGCTTAAAAAAAGATCGCGCAGGAAACCGCCGACCAAGTAAACTTTACGGCCGGATTTTTTTGCCTGCGCGGCGACCAGTTCGAATAATTTAATGTCTTCGGGAGTGGGCTTTTTCATAACTGAACGCGATAAAACCGCCTTTACAATCCGATGATCTCCGCCGATAACTCCGCGGTATCCAGCAGCGCCACCGTGGATTCCCCGGTCAACCAGCCGCCGCATTCCCCGGGATTGAGCGTTAACAACGACTTCTCTTTCTTTACCAGCGGCTTATGGCTGTGCCCGTAAATCAGGATATCGGCCTCCGGGTCCCGGGCTTCCAGCAAAGCTATATCGTGCACCACTGTGATCTTTCTGCCGTCTAAGGATATCCGCAGCGGGGGCTCGACGATCTTTCCCTTGGAGACTAAAGAAAGCCCCTTACGTTCTCCGTCATTATTGCCAAAGACTCCTTGCCAGGGACAATTCAATTTGTTTATTTCCGGCACCGAAAAAGGGGCGACAAAATCGCCGGCGTGGATAACAAAACCGGTTTTAAGACTGTTGAATAAGCGCACGGCGGCGGCAATCTTGGTCAGGTTGTCGTGCGTATCGGAAAGGACGCCGATCTTCATTTCAGGTATTCTCTTTGGGAAACGTATCGGCCTTATTCAAGACTTCTTCCTCCACGAAAACCGGAGAATGGGTCCTGACCGCCAGCGCGATACTGTCGGAAGGCCGCGCGTCCAGCACGAGTTCCGCTCCGGAGGCGTCCTTCAGGTATATCTTAGCGTAGAAAGTGCTTTCCTCCACGCGGTCAATGACTATCCTCTCCACCACGGCTTGCAGCTTGTCTATAGTGTCCTTGAAGAGATCGTGCGTCAGCGGCCTGGGAGGGTTCAAATTGCTTATCTTCATTTTTATGGCGGATATCTCCGCCAGACCGATGACGATAGGCAGCAGGCGCCGGCCGTGTTTTTCCTTCAACACGATCAACTGGTCATGCCGCTTCTCGTCTATAATAAGCTTGCTTAATTCGACTTCGATCATCTGGAGGTCCTCCTTTTTTTGCCGCCTTTGCGGCTTTGGCCGGAGGACTTGCCGTCGTCAAGCAGGCTTTTTAACTCGTGCATAAATTGCCCGACGTCCTTGAACTGGCGATAGACGGAGGCGAACCTGACGTAAGCCACATCGTCGATCTTCTTGAGCCGGCGGATGATCATCTCGCCGATCTCCGAAGAAGGGACTTCCCTGGAAGCGCTTTTATGGATATCCCGCTCCACCTGGGAAGTGATCTCTTCCATCTCCTCAAGGCCTACCGGACGTTTTTCGCAGGCACGCATAATCCCGGTAAGTATCTTCTTACGGTCAAAAGGCTGACGCCTGCCGTCTTTCTTGATCACCATCAAAGAGACGTCTTCCACATATTCGTAAGTGGTAAAACGCCTGGCGCAGGAAAGACATTCACGCCGGCGCCTGATCGCCGACCCCTCCTGCGTAACGCGCGAATCCACCACCTTATCTTCCTTATACCCGCAATACGGACAACGCATACCTATCCCCTTATATTATATATAATACTGTTAGTTAGCATAGCATATTAGGCGGAGAATTCAATCAAAAACGGGTTCTGGGTGCTGGGTTTTAGGTTCTGGGAAAACATGAGACATTAAGCACGCAGTACCTTGCCCTTACGAGGAATTGGGCAAGTATTCACTTGTGTGAACACGAGACACGAAGGGCAGACAAAAAACATTCGGAGATTATGCTTTTCGATTAATTACCTTGTAACAATCTTTGAGACAAACGGTTTAGTTCCTGATTGGCAAGAGCGGCAACGCGTTTCTTTACTACACGCGAGAAATATTCTCTTTCCGTCTTGGTAAGCTTTTTATGATGCAGCTTTTTCAGGAATAACTCTTTTTGTTTAGGAGAGAACACCTGCGAAAGCGCGTATTCAAGCCCCATCGCATCTTTAACGGAAAGGAGATCATTAAGATTCTCCTGACTCAGCTTAAAATAATTATCGAATGTCGTTTTTACTCTTTGCATAGACATAACTCTGTTACCGACCAACAGATCACTATTATTTTTCAAGGCCTCCAGATAATTTCCATATTGCTTCTGCGCATCTTCATTCTTAAACATCGCAAGTAGATTCTCTGTCCAGGAGAATTTTAAACCTAATACTTTATAAAGCGCCAAAGAAAACAATACCAACAAGCCTAAATCCATTCTATCCGTATGGGATTTAAGATATTCTTCGGCCTTATCATAATCAAACAACCCTTTCTCTGCGCTATTGGCAAGTACCACCGGAAATCCCTCCCAAAGCCTTGCGTCCTGTGACTTGACTAAGTCGGCAAGCGTAGAATTAGCTTCCTCCTCTTTCGCCGCTTCTAAAAGAGGGAAACCCAATCCCGCAAGCCGTTTCATAAGATCAGCTTTATTCAAATTCCACCCCTTCTCTTCTTAAATATCCCAGGAAATATTCCCAATTCTTCAGGATCTTCGCTTCCGACACATCATAAGACGCGGTTTCCCGGAATCGCTTGTCCAACTTCATAAAGTCTATTTCTTCTTTCTTGCTTTTAATCAAAGCCAGGCAATCTTCATTATCTACCGTATTTCCTCGGAATAATTTACTGATTATTATATCGTAATAATTCAATACCCCCAAGTAGATATGGCTGAATTCTTTTATTAACTGATGATTCCCTTCTTCCAGAGGAGATTCTAATAATTGATTAGTATGAACAAAATTTCCTCTAAACAGATCAAAAATAAATCCGTTATCTCTCGCCCATCCCGAACCGGTCTTGGGTTTATATCCAAGCTGCGGCAAAATATTAATTAAGTACTCACGTTCATCAATATCCGGAAGGACTAAATCTATATCTTTTGTGGAGTCTTTAACACCCATTAACGTCATTGCCGTCCCGCCGCAAGCAATTAAATGGACTTTCCTTCGAAGAAAGCCATCCCAACCGCTTAATTCATTCATTAAACCTTGTTTATTTATTCGATATTCCATACAATATATTGTACTGATACATACAACTCTATGTATTAAAGTATACAATACAGAAGACTGATTGTCAACTTTTCATTGCGAAAATAACGTGTTCGCATTATGGACAATAAATTATAAAACAATTCCGATAAATACAAATTTGCTGCAAAATATCAATAAATAATCCCAGCAATTTTCCTAAACATGGGAGAAGACCGATAAAGCCCCAAATAACACTTATAATTGCAAGCCACATCGCGATACTTACAATAACTTGAGGATGCTGTAAGCTTGCTCGTATTGTTCTATACCAATCATTCTCAGTTTGTATTTCTAAATCATATCTCTCTTGCGTCTTCGGAATACCCAGTTTACTTCTATACCATTCGTTCATTGTTATTACCTTAGTGCCCTTTTTGATCTTTACAGTACTCTTATGACTATTATAATTTTCAATGTAATTATCCTCTATCTTAAGATACTCACAGTAAACCGTTTTTTTATTAACCAAATTAGTAATCTTTACAATCGGCCTTTGCTCAAATTTTAAATCAGGCCCCCATACCCATCCTTCATTTAAATCCTCACGTAATGCCGCCTGAACTTTATATTTCATATTTCCCTCCTTTAAGTAAAAGAGCAGTTCTTACTTGTAAGAACTGCTCTTAGGTTATATTTCGACGTATCGAGAATCTATTCCTTATTTTCTATTCCTCTCTTTATCGTATATTTTATCATTCTCGTGCTTCGTTTTTCTTACCAGAACATAGAGCCCCAGCACCCGTTTTTTACTCTATACTCTCAACTCTATACGCTATACTTCTTTTGCTTTTACTCTATGCTCAATACTCCCCACTCTATACCTTCGTATTTTTTGCATCTCGTCCTTCTTGCTTCGTTCTCCCAGTACCCAACACCCGCTCTTTTGCTTCCCCCAGAACCCAAAACCCAGTACCCAGAACCGGTCTTTATTTCTGCACTCTTCTAACTCTAATCCCCGCCTCTTTGAGGAACTTGCGCGCGTTCTCGTCGGGATACTCGCCGCAGGTCACGACCTCCGTGATCCCGGCGTTGATGAGCATCTTGGCGCAGATCACGCAGGGCTGGTGGGTGATGTAGATGACGCTGTCGCGGGTGCCGATCCCGTGCAGGGCTGCCTGAAGCAGAACGTTCTGCTCGGCGTGCAGGCCGCGGCATAATTCGTGCCTCTGTCCGGAAGGGATGTTCAGTTTCTCGCGCATACATCCGGTCTTGGAACAATGTTCCAGCCCGGACGGGGCGCCGTTATAACCGGTGGCCAGTATCCTTTTATTCTTGACCAGCACCGCGCCTACCGCCCTGCGCAGGCAGGTGGTGCGTTTGGAGACCAACTGCGCGAGTTCAAGAAAATACTCGTCCCAACTCGGGCGTTTTTCCGGCTTACTGCTTTTCTTCGTCGGCTTAGGCATTCTTCAACTCCGGGTAAAGAGGAAATTGTTTTGCCAGTTCCTTGACCTGTTCCCTGATGCCGCTCTTGGCGAAAGCGTCGTCGCGCACAGCCACCGCCTGGTCTATAAAATCGGCGATCTGGCGCATCTGCGGCTCTTTCATCCCGCGGGTGGTCACTGCCGGCGTTCCGATGCGTATGCCGCTGGTCACCGCCGGGCTCTGCTTATCATAAGGGATCAGGTTTTTATTCACGGTAATATTCACTTCCTCCAGGACATCCGAAGCCTGCTTTCCGCTGATATTCTTGGAGGTAAGGTCCACCAGCATCAGATGATTGTCGGTGCCGCCGGAAACGATACGGTAACCTTTTTGAGACAGGCCTGCGGCTATTTCCTGCGCGTTCTTGACGACCTGTTTCTGGTAAACCTTGAATTCCGGTTTCATCGCCTCGCCGAAAGCGACGGCCTTGGCGGCGATGACGTGCATCAGCGGCCCGCCCTGCAGGCCGGGGAATATCCTCGAATCGATTTTCTTGGCGAACTCTTTACGGCAAAGTATAAAACCGCCCCTCGGCCCGCGCAGGGTCTTGTGCGTCGTGGAAGTGACGAATTCGGCGTAAGGCACAGGGGAGGCGTGCACCCCTGCCGCAACCAATCCCGCGATATGCGCCATATCCACGAACAGATAAGCGCCGACGGAGTCGCAAATCTTGCGAAAACGCGCGAAGTCCATTTTTCTGGGATACGCCGAAGCGCCCGCCAGGATCATCTTCGGTTTATGCTCGGCCGCGAGTTCCGCGATCTTATCGTAATCGAGCATCTCGCTCTCCTTGTCCACCCCGTAAGTAACGATCTTGTAGAACCTGCCGGAGAAATTATGCGGATGGCCGTGGCTTAAGTGCCCGCCGCAGGCGAGGTCCATTGCCAGCACCGTGTCCCCCGGGTTCAACGCCGCCATATACACGGCCATATTCGCGCTGGTGCCGGAATGCGCCTGGACATTGGCGTATTCGGCCCCGAAAAGTTCTTTTGCCCTGCTGATGGCGATATCTTCCACGACGTCGACGTTATGGCAACCGCCGTACCAGCGCGCCCCCGGGTATCCCTCGGCGTATTTATTGGTCAACACCGAACCCTGCGCTTCCAGCACCGCCAGGGAAGTGAAATTCTCCGAGGCGATAAGTTCCAGGTTATTCTCCTGCCTGTCGATCTCATTCTTGACCGCGGCGTATATTTCCGGATCAGTTGCTTTCAGATGTCTCATTTTTTACCCCCGCATATCTGTTTTTCTATCTCCGCGATTAATTTCAACCGGCGCTGATGCCTGCCTCCGGCAAAAGCCGTATTCAGCCAGATCTCCGCGATTTTATAAGCCTCCGCGGGCGTGACGAAAGACGCGCCCAGCACAAGCACATTGCTGTCGTTGTGTTCCCGCGAGAGCCGCGCCGCCGTCCTATTATAGCAGAGCGCCGCGCGTACTCCCGGAAAACGGTTGGCGACAATGGAATTACCTATGCCGCTCTTGCAGATAAGAATCCCCCTACGGTAACGACGGCGGGAAATAAGTTCCGCCAGCGCCGCGGCGGTCACCGGATAATCGCAACTCTCCTCGGAATAAGTGCCCAGGTCTTTTACCTGGACCCCGCGCTTGGCGAAAAAAACCTTGAATTTCTCCTTGAGGGCGAACCCGCCGTGGTCGGAAGCTATCAGCAGCTTTGAATTCATATTAAGGCCTCCACTTTAATCACCGCTTCTTTTATTTTAGTTAATGTTTCCCGGTAGAATTCAAGCGAACCGCCGATAGGATCGTGGATATCACCGTCACCGGAACGCACACGGGCGAACTCGTTCAACAAGAATACTTTTTTTCCGGCTCCGGGGACCATTGCCAGTATTTTATCCTCGTGCACCCTCTCCATCGGCAGGATAATATCGGCGGCCTTGATCATCTCCGCGGTCAGCCTGCGGGCTTTATGACCGGAGACATCCATACCCTCTTCATTCAGGACTTCGCGGGTGGCCTGTGTGGCGCCGCCGGACACGGCGGATACTCCGGCGGAAAGGACCGTCACCCCTTCGTGTTTTTTCTCCAGCAATATTTTCTTCAGGATCGCCTCGGCCATTACCGAACGACAGGAGTTGCCGGTGCAAACAAAAAGCACGATCTTGTTTTTCAAAGCCGGAATTATCTCCGCTTCGCTCAACGCGCCCGCCCTTAACAAACGTGCCTGCCCCGAAGATAAATCCACCACGCTGGATTCCCTGGCTATCCTGCACGGCCCGGAATCCACCGCCATCTGCACCAGTCCGTCGAACTCGGCCAGCGCCATACCGCACTCCGCTGGAGGAACGCCGCCGGATAAATTAGCCGAAGGGCAGGCCACCGGCACTCCGGCGCGGTCAAGCAACGCCAGCGCCACGCGGTGATCGGGCATCCTCACCCCGACCGTGCCGCCTTCAATGGCTTTCAATACTATGGTCAAAGGGCCGGGCCAGAAGCGCGAGATAAGTTTATACGCCGAATCCGGTATCTCGGCGGCGAGACGTTCAACTTGCCCGCTGCCGCTTACCAGCAAAGAGAACGGCTTGTTCTCCGGACGTTTTTTTATTTCATAGAGCTTTTTTACAGATGCCGGATTAAGCGCGTTCACGGCAATACCGTAAACCGTTTCCGTGGGAATGATCACCAGCCCGCCGGAGGCTATCAACGACGCCGGCTCCTCGAGCAGATGGGACTGCGGCGCGAACTCGTCTATAAATACCGTTTTCGTGCGGCTCATGCGGAAAGTTCTATTTTTCCGATTTCCTCGCGCATTTTTACCCGGAAGGCTTCCAGTTTTATCCTGATACGCGCGTCGGACAAAGCGAGAATCTCCAACGCGAACACGGCCGCGTTCTTCGCCCCGCCGGCGCCGATCGCCATACACGCCACGGGAATGCCGGAAGGCATCTGCACCGTGGAAAGCAATGAATCCACTCCGCGCAGACTGCCGGTTTCCACCGGGATGCCGATCACCGGAAGCAGAGTATGACTGGCGACGACCCCGGCAAGCGCGGCCGAGCCTCCGGCCGCCGCGATAAACACGGACACGCCGCGCGTAGGGGCCGATTCCACATAAGCCTCTAATTCTTTGGGAGTGCGGTGGGCGGAAAGCACCTTCACCTCTGGCTCGATGCCGAATTCCTTCAGTAAGTCCACGGCCGGCCGCACTGTTTCCAGATCGGATTTACTGCCCATAAGCACACTGACGGTATTCTTCATATCCATCCCTCTCCTGGTAAGACCGTTCATCCGGCGTTATTCACCGGCCGGCTTAACCGGCCTTGGCCGCGATATCGCGGCGGTAATGCATACCTGAAAAATCTATCTCTCCGGCGGCGGCGTAGGCCGCGGCAGCCGCTTCTTTTATGTCCCGTCCTAAAGCGGTAACTCCCAGGACCCTGCCTCCGTCGCTGAAACACCTGCCGGTTTCGCCGCTGCACTTGGTGCCGGAATGAAAAACGGTGACATCCTTGCGTCCGGAGAGCCGCTTGAGCCCTTTTATCTCCATCCCTTTAGAATAATCTCCCGGATACCCGCCGGAGACAAGCACCACGCAGACGCAGGCGCGTTCGTCCCAGTCGAGAGCGCGTATCCCGGACAACGTACCGCGACTTACCGCCAGAAGCACTTCCGCCAGGTCGCTTTTCAAACGCGGCAGGATCGCCTGCGTTTCCGGATCGCCGAAACGCACGTTGAATTCCAGAACTTTCGGCCCGTCTTCGGTCAGCATTATCCCGGCATAAAGCACGCCCCGGTAATCGAGTTTCTCTTTACGCAATCCCTCGACAGCCGGACGCAGCACTAAACGCTCGATCTCTTCCTGCTGGGATCGGGAAAGGAAAGACGCGGGAGAATACGCGCCCATACCGCCGGTATTCGGGCCTTTGTCACCGTCAAAAACGCGCTTGTGGTCCTGACTGGATGCCAGAGACAATATATGCTTGGTATCGGTAAAAGCCAGAAAGGAAACTTCCTTCCCCGAGAGACATTCTTCGATAACGATCCTCTCCCCTGCTTCGCCGAAGATCCTGCGCCGCATAATATCATCCACCGCCGAGAGCGCCTCATCAAGCCCGGAAGGAATGATCACGCCCTTGCCGGCAGCCAGGCCGTCGGCCTTGATCACGCACGGCTTATTTAATCCGCGCAGGTAGTCCTGCGCCTGATCCGGATCATCGAACACCTCGAAAGAAGCGGTAGGTATGCCGTACCTGGACATAAATTGCTTGGAATACACCTTGCTTGATTCCAATTGCGCCGCCTTGCTGTCCGGGCCGAAGATATCCAGCCCGCGGCCGCGAAAGGCGTCGGCGATACCGGCGGCCAGGGAAATTTCCGGGCCGACCACTGTCAGATCTATTCTTTCCTTCAAGGCAAAAGCAAGCAGTCCTTTAACGTCATCGGCTTTGATATCCACGCATTCCGCCAAAGACGCGATACCTCCGTTTCCCGGCGCGCAGAAAATCTTCTCCACCGAAGGAGACTGCGCCAGTTTCCAGGCGATCGTATGCTCCCTGCCTCCCGACCCCACCAAAAGTATCTTCATTCTTAAACGCCTTTAGCGTCTCTCTTCAAAGGCAGTAACCCCGCCATTTCGCCGATCACGTTCACCAGTTCGGTGCCCGCGGGCACAACGACCTTGGTGTTATTCTGCAGGGATTTTTCCACCGCTTCCAGTTTACGCAGGACCTGGGCGTTACCGACGAAATATTTTTCCGCCGCCTCGTTGACCAGCATTATCGCTTCCGCCTCACCCTGCGCCTCCAGTATCCTGGACTGCTTTATACCTTCCGCTTTTTTTATCTGCGCCCTTTTCTCGCCGTCGGCGACGGTCTCGGCGGCGGTGGCGTAATCTATGGCGGCGATCTTTTCATTTTCGGCCTTGACCACTTTATTCATCGTTTCCTGGACGTCCTTGGGCGGGTCTATCTCCTTCAATTCCGTCCTGACGATATCTATGCCCCAGCTGGCGGTCTCGGTCATCAGCGTGCGGTGCAGCTCATCGTTGATCTTGCCGCGTTCGCTATTGGCGGATTTCAGGGTAAGAGTGCCGATGATGTTACGCAGTGTCGTCCTGGCAAGATTAACTATCTGATATTGGTAATTATTGACGTTGTAGAGGGAACTCTTGACGCTTTTCTCGTCGGACTTGACCTTAAAATACACCTGCGCGTCCACGCGGGCGTTCAGATTGTCAAAGGTGATGATCTCCTGGGGGGCGGCGTCCACCATCTGCTCGGTCACGTTGACCAGATACATATTTTCTATAACGGGTATTATCCAGTGGAAACCTGATTCCGCGAAACGGGAGTATTTACCGAGGCGTTCTATCAACCCGCGGTGCGTGGGGCGGATGATGCGTATCCCGGAGATGAAAATAAATAAAATCACGGCGATTGCCAGGTAAATATTATTCATCTTCATTCCTCCTTAGTTGTAAAGCCCGGTAACGGTTAAGGTAACGAAGCCCGTATCGGTATAGGGTTACGGTAACGTGAAAAAGCCGTAACCTTCCGCCATTAAAACATCGGCGAGACTTCGTAACCGAATGACGATATTCAAGCCAGACAGCGAATGAAACATTCCTGATCCCTGCGCTACAATCAAACTACCGAGACTTTTTTACTGCCGGCAACGATCTCGCCGATCTTCCAGCTTTTTATGCCCTGAGCGGCGAGAAAAGAAGCGATATCCCCGGCTGCGGCAGGCTCAACCACCAGCACCATACCTATTCCCATATTCAAAGTGCGGAACATCTCCGTATCATCCACGTTGCCCTTGTTCTGGATAAGCTTGAATATCTTCGGCACTCCCCAGGAGTCCTTGTTTATCCTGGCGTCGAGATCCGCCGGCAATATCCTGGCTATCTTGTCGTAGAACGCGCCGCCGGTGATATTGGAGATACCACGGACGATCCGTTCCGTGTTCTTTATCCTGGGATTCAGGAAAGCGTCTCTCAATAAAGCCAGGAGCGGTTTGACGTAGATCCTCGTAGGCTTAAGGAGTTCCGCGTGCATCCTCTTCTGCTCCTGTATGGAGAGCACTTTTCGCACCAGCGAATAGCCGTTGGAATGCAGGCCGCTCGATTCCAGGCCGATAACGGTATCACCTTTTTTTATCGCGCTGCCGTCTATCAAATTATCTCTTTCCGCCACCCCCACGCAAAAACCCGCCAGATCGTATTCCCCGCCGCGGTAAATACCCGGCATCTGGGCGGTCTCTCCTCCGATCAAAGAACACCCGGACTGCAGACACCCGTCGTTGATCCCTTTGACTATATCGTAAAGCGTCTCCGGCCCCAGACTGCTGTAGGCGATATAATCCAGAAAGAACAGCGGCTCGGCGCCGGTGCAAAGGATATCGTTGACGTTCATCGCCACCAGATCTACGCCGACGGTGGCGTGCTTCCCGGCAAGCACCGCTATTTTAAGTTTAGTTCCCACTCCGTCCGCCGAAGAGACCAGCACCGGTTCGCGGAATTTATCCTTCCCCAGTTTAAAAAGGCTGCCGAACCCGCCGATGTCGGCGATGACCTCCGGACGGAAAGAACGCCTGACTAAGGATTTTATCTTCCCCTTAAAAACCGACGCTTTATCTATATCCACGCCCGCCTGCTTATAAGTAACTTTTCTCATAATCTTTATCTCTCCTTACAATCCGCCCTGTCCGCAGCAATGCCGCTCTATCGACAACTTACCCGCCGTCTTTTCCACCGGCAGAGGATACTTGCCGCTCCAGCAGGCGGTACAGTAATAACCGGCGGGGTTCCTTAGACATCCCAGCATACCCGGCAAACTAAGATAACCGAGAGTATCCACCTCCAGGAATTTTCTCACCTGGTCCAGGGACTGGTATTTGTTGGCGATCAGTTCGCTGGGGCGGTTGAAATCTATGCCGTAAAAACACGGAAACCTGTGCGGCGGGCAGGAGATCATCATATGCACTTCCTTGACCCCGGCCTGGCGCAGGTTGCGCACGCGGATGCGGGAAGTGGTGCCCCTGACAATGGAATCGTCCACGATCACCACTTTTTTGCCGCGCAGGACGGTCTTAAGCAGGTTGAATTTCACCTTGACCCCCATCTCCCTGGAATCCTGCGCAGGCTGGATGAACGTCCTGCCCACGTAATGGTTCCTGATTATTCCCATTTCCAGGGGGATGCCGGAAGCGGAAGCGTATCCCATCGCCGCCGAGAAACCGGAATCAGGCACGGGAATGACCAGATCGGCCTTTACCGGGTATTCCGCGGCCAGCCGCTCCCCGAGTTTCCGTCTCACCAAATGCACATTATCGGAGAACACCGTGGAATCCGGCCTGGAAAAATAAACATGCTCGAAAGTGCAGAAAGCGTATTTTTTGGTATGGTGCAGGTGCGACGGCCGCACCGACCGAAAGCCGTTCTTATCTATGATCACGATCTCCCCCGGCTCCAGTTCCCGCACAAACCTCGCGCCGACGAGATCGAAAGCGCAGGTCTCCGAAGCCAGACACCAGGAACTGCCGACTTTCCCGAGGGAAAGAGGCCTGAAGCCGAGCGGGTCGCGCACCCCGACCAGAGAATCCTTGTTCATCAAAAGAAGCGAATACGCGCCTTTTATTCTGCGCAGCGCGTAAACCAGGCTCTCGGTGAAATCGCCGCTCTGCGCCCGCGCCATCAGTTGTATGATGATCTCCGAATCCGTCGTGGTCTGAAAAATAGAGCCCCTCTTTTCCAGGTACTTGCGCAGTTCGAGGGAATTCACCAGGTTGCCGTTATGGGCGATGCAGACAGTGCCTTTGGCATAGTCTATCAGCAAAGGCTGGGCGTTCTTCAACACGCTGGAGCCGGTAGTCGAATAACGCACGTGCCCGACCGCGCAATTGCCTTTCAAATGATGAAAAACATCAGGAGTAAAGACATCGCTGACCAACCCCATTCCTTTATGCAGAGAGAGCCGGCCGTCGGCGGCGGTAACGATACCGCAGGACTCCTGGCCGCGGTGCTGCAAGGCATAAAGCCCCATATAAGTCAGCCAAGGCGCCTGCTTATGGCCGAAAATGCCGAACAACCCGCAGAATTCCCTGGGAGAATCGTCAAAGCATTCTTTGCGCATAGCGCACTCCGTTCTTGAAAATTGAGATCCCGTCCGGTTCATTCGTCTTACCCGCCGTCCCGGGACGCGGATGCTGCGTGGCCTGCACGTGCCGCTCCGGGTGCGGCATCAACCCGAATATCCTTCCGGTCTCGTCGCAGATCCCGGCGATATCCGCCTGCGAACCGTTGGGATTGGCCGGGTAAACCGCCGCGGAACCGTCTTCATTGCAATAAGTGACCGCCACCTGCCTTTTATCCAGGATAGAACGCAAAGAAGCCGCGCCGGCGGCCATAAATTTTCCTTCTCCGTGAGCCACGGGAAGATAAATGATCTTTTCTATGCCTTTGGTCCAGACGCAGACCGACTCCGGCATCCCGCCTCCGCCCGCGCGCAGGTGCACCCAGCGCGCTTCGAACTTACCGGAATCGTTTATCACCAGGCTGGCTTCCTGCTTCCACTGCGCGTTCCCCGGCAGCAGCCCGCTTTTGACCAGTATCTGAAAACCGTTGCATATACCGATGACTAATTTACCGGCCGCGATGAATTTTTCCACGCTCTCCCTTAATTTACAGCGTAGCTCATTGGCGAGGACTTTTCCGGCGGCGATATCGTCCCCGTAAGAAAACCCTCCCGGCAGAGCCAGAATATGATAAGAGTCAAGGCTGCGTTTTCCGCCGGCGAGAATATTCATATGCACCCTTTCGGCTTGCGCGCCGGCCAGTTCAAAAGCGAAAGCCGTCTCCGCGTCGCAATTCGTCCCGGCTGTCCTGAGTATGCAAACTCTGGGTTTCTTCATAGTTGGTCCTTACGGTTATATCCCGTTGACGGAACGGGAACACCCCGGGCCGCCTTTGCGGTAAAAATCCTTGATAATACGGGCCGCCTGAACCGGGGTATCCGCTATCTTAAAAATATCCAATTCGCGTCTGTCTATATTCCCCCTGGCAACTACCGTATCCTTAAGCCACTCCAGCAGTCCCTGCCAGTAAGCGCGGCCGAAAAGCACCACCGGGAACTTGGGTATACGCCCTGTCTGA
>Ga0310040_1000253_pt1 | contig 57879 bp, 61 predicted proteins | sample EPASupsiteHSE623_FD_200237 | JGI IMG/M metagenome (GOLD analysis project Ga0310040, IMG submission 200237) | Bioremediated contaminated groundwater from EPA Superfund site, New Mexico - Sample HSE6-23 (v2) (version 2) | ecosystem: Environmental > Aquatic > Deep subsurface > Groundwater >...
AGTTCTTCAAGTTTAGATTAATTGTGGTCATTGTAGGGGCCACAGGATACATTTATCCTAAGCTTAAAAAACTTTTAGGTGGATGTGTCCTGCCTACATATTATCACTGGAAAAGTAGATTGTGCCCTCGCAAGCAATTTGGCATTAGCAGCAGTTCAAAACGAGCACAATTACGATAAACCATTGGGTATGCTCTCGGAAATAGGCTTCTTCTATCTTGAGCATAATGGCATCAATCGGGCCGAGGAAATCTTCAGCGATCTTGAGCATATTCATCCATTCCAGGGAAGTATGGGATTAGGCACGGTTTATAGTTATGAAGGAAGATATGCGAAGGCGGAGACGGAGTTTGATGAAGCTATAAAATTAAACCGAAATTCCATAGCAGCCAGGTACAACAAAGGCTATGCTCTCTATCGCCAGGGCAATTACGACGAAGCCATCAATGCCTACGACGAGGCTATTAAGCTCGATCCCAGCTATATCGATGCTTGGAACAATAAAGGCAATGCCCTCTATTATCAGGGCAAGTACGATGAAGCCATCAAGGCTTTCGATGAGGCTATCAGGCTTGATCCCAACCTTGTAGAAGCCTGGAACGGCAAAGGTGTTGCTCTCGATTATCTAGACAAGTACGACAAGGCGATCAAAGCATTAAACGAAGCTATCAGGCTTAATCCCAATGATTCTCATACCTGGAACAATAAAGGCAATGCCCTCAATCATCAGGGCAAGTACGACGAAGCTATCAATGCCTACGATGAGGCTATCAGGCTCAATCCCAATGATGTTTATGCCTGGTTCAACAAAGGCATTGCTCTCAAGAACCAGGGCAAATGTGATGAGGCCATCAAGGCTTATGATAAAGTCATTTGTCTAGATCCCAGCTCTGCCGATGCCTGGAACGATATAGGCAATGTTCTTAATGACCTGGAAAAGTATGATGAAGCGATCAATGCGTTCAACGAATCTATCAGGATAAATCCAAATATTGAGTATGCCTGGAATAATAAAGGCAATGCCCTCAATCATCAGGGCAAGTACGACGAAGCTATCAATGCCTACGATGAGGCTATCAGGCTCGATCCCAACTATGCACTGGCTTTGTATAACAAAGGCGTTGCTCTCCAGGCACGCGGTAAATCCGATGAAGCCATCAAGGCTTATGATAAAGCCATAGAGATAGATCCAAAACATGTAAGCGCCTGGAACAACAAAGGCCTTGCTCTCCAGGCACAAGGTAAATCCGATGAAGCCATCAATGCCTACGATGAGGCTATCAGGCTAAATCCTAGTAATGCCTTTGCTTGGAACAATAAAGGCAATGCCCTCTATTATCAGGGCAAGTATGACGAAGCCATCAATGCCTACGATGAGGCTATCATGCTTAATCCCAACCTGACCGTGGCCTGGAATGGCAAAGGCGCTGCTCTCAGTAATCAAGCCAAGTATGAGGGTGCCATCAATGCCTACGATGAGGCTATCAGGCTCGATCCCAATTACAATGACGCCTTGCACAACAAAGGCTTAGTTCTCAAGTCACTCAATCGCACGGTAGCATCACGATAAAACAGACTGTGTTATCAAGTAATTGGCAACTACGATCTATACTAAGGGGTCGTAGCGTAATAACCTAGGTGTGCATTTGTGTAGATCTCTCTGGAGATCAACGTGTATAAGCCATGCACTAATCATGCGGATATATTTATATAAAGAGGTTATTCCGCTACGACGACTAAGCTATAACCAATGATATAGGATAGGTTGGCTCCTTATCTTGGAAATGAGCGCATATGAATATGTCAGTACTAGAACCGTTCGTGGATGCATATCCTTGAAAGAAACGCCAGAAGATCACATGAAAGGCACGGTTTTCTCATTAGATATCGAAGTGCAATGTTATCTATCGATTTTCAATGATTCAACCCCACCACCTAGACATGCATAATTGCTGGAATAGATCTTCACCTCTGATCCAAGGTTGATAACCTCCTGGGATTAGATAGGCAAGTGCATATGGCCAAAGATCAGCATCGCCTTGGTATTCTTATTGGCGTTCTCCTGTGAAAGTTTTAGGCTCATCGTTGATTATTCCATTCTTTTGTCCTATTTCAAAGATAATGGATTATCAACGGCAGCATCAGCACCCCCATTGCATGTGCTCTTCGTATCCCGCAGAGGGGCGCCGCCAGCCCAACCAATGTGGATATGGCAAATATAAAGATCCCAAACCATCCAGTCATTGCCGCCACCATGGCCGTAATCCCAATCAGCACAGTCAGGCAGAGCCACCTGTAGTTCAGCCTGGATATGATAGAGGCCGCGGCCAGCCCCAGCGATATGGTGGTCAGGTATGATGCCGCTGCCACTGCCAGGGCTATCACCAGAATCTGCATCAGGAATCTCTGATCCAGAATCCCCATCTCCTGTATCGCCGCCGCAGCACCCGACTTGGGCCTGTTTAAGAAGTAGAGCATCACCAGAGGTGCCAGAGCATTTGCTGCATTCACTCCAGATAGTGTCACTAAAAACTCCTCTCCTGTTGATGGCAGCCCAAGCCTGGTCATGGTGGCGGATACTGAGGGCGACAGCCCCGGCACCCAGGAGATTATTGCACCACTCAAGGTTCCAAGGAGCATCGATCTCATCAGGGCTCTGGCAGGCAGGCTTGGAGCAGTCTCCCTCTGCCTTGGAATTTCGTTCCTGGTGGACAGGCCCAGTATCAGAGATGATGCCCCGAAAATTCCTGAGAGCAATGGGAGCATCACCTGAGGTTCCAGCCCGCCGGGTGATTGGATCATGGACTGGTGGTCGAAGGCAAACTTGCCCAGGATCCCGCTTGTTATGAAGACCATTGCTGCAAGTAGCCTGTATTTCAGGCGCTCTCCGGGAAGGGGAAACTCGGAGCTTTGGCCCGCCTCGTCATAGATCATAAGCACAGCTACAACCAGCAGGAATGCGCCTATGTATCTCAGCACCAGGTCGTAGTATTGGGAGACGACCATGGCCAGGGGGAATATCAGGACGGTGGTGGAAAGAATCCCGCCCGCGCAGCCCAGTGCGGAGAGCCTCACAGCTTCCAGGCCTCGGCCGTCTATCATCATGCTCTGGCCAGGCAGGATGGCCATGGCGGTGTCCTCGTCTGGAGCGCCTATGAAGATCGCAGGTATGATGTCCAGAAAGGGCTGGGAAACGCTGGCAGCAACGATTATCGCCGCCAGGTAATATGGCCCAATGCCAAGCTTCTCAAGCCAGGGTGATGTGGATATGAGCAGGGCCAGGGCTGAGAAGTTGTTTACATGTAACCCGGGCGTAAGCCCGCTGATTACTCCAAGGATAAAGCCGACTATAACTGAAATGACGAGGAGAATATCAATCATACACAGGACAGTTAAGTATTCGCCATCAAGATATTAATACCTTACAAAAGATTATTACCTTATTATAAGTACTGTCCTTATATACGGTCTTAATGTAAGGGATAATGCCTAAATTCGCGAAGGGTGGTAACGTTTAAATACTGGCGGGGATTGGGTCTATGTTATCCGCACTTGGACGGAAATGTCCAGGGCGCAAGAGCATCAGTGCTCGAACGCGCGCTGCGCGTGAGTCGGCCTGAGATCCAGGCTCTGCGGAGGATTTAAATGAAGACAACCAAGAAGAGCAATCCGGGATTGAATCGCCTCATAAGTGATCTGAAGGCGACGTCTCGTGACAACGGCGTAGCTATCTGGCGCGACATCGCCAAGAGGCTTGAGAAGCCCAGACGTAACTATGCGTCTATAAACCTCAGCAAGATCAACAGGCATACCGGAGCCGACGACACGGTTTTAGTTGCAGGAAAGGTCCTTGGCACAGGCGATCTGGACCACAGCGTGACTATTGCAGCCCTAGGCTTCAGCGGTCAGGCCGTATCCAAGATAGAGTCTGCCGGCGGAAAGTGCTTGAAGATAGAGAAGCTGATGGAAGAGCATCCCAAGGGATCTCGCATAAAGATTTTAAGGTGATCTGATGATAGTTGATGCAACAGGTCTGGTCCTGGGACGTCTGGCAAGCGTGTCAGCCTCCCTCCTTCTGAAAGGAGAGGAGATAAAAATTGTCAATGCCGAGAAGGCAGTCATCACCGGGAGCAGAGAGGCAATATTTGCTGATTATGGACAGGCCAGGCAGAGGGGCGACAAAGAGAGAGGTCCCTACTTCCCAAGAAGGCCGGATATGATCATGAAGAGGACTGTGCGCGGAATGCTCCCATACAAGATGGGGCGCGGGCGCGACGCCATGTCCAGGCTCAGAATATATGTCGGCGTTCCAAGAGAGCTGCAGGGAATGCAGTTCGAGCAGCCAGAGGGCGCCAAGATGAGACAGACGAACAGTATTAACTACATTGAGCTTGGCGATCTGAGCCGAAGGCTTGGCGCAAACTTCTGAGAGGTTCAATATGAAGGTAATTAACTCATCCGGCAAGAAGAAGACTGCCACTGCCCGTGCCACACTCAAAGAGGGCCAGGGCAGGGTCAGGATCAACAAGATGGCTCTGGACACATACGAGCCAAAGCTTGCAAGGCTTAAGATCTTGGACTCCATACTGATAGCAGGCGACCTTACCAAGAATATGGATATAGACGTCATGGTCTCAGGTGGAGGATTTATCGGCCAGGCAGATGCAATTAGGACTGCCATTGCTCGCGGCATAGTAGAGTGGACTGGCGACACTGGCCTGAAAGAGGCTTACTCAGAGTACGACAGAAACCTCCTTGTCAGCGATCACCGACAGAAAGAGAAGAAGAAGTTTGGCGGCCCTGGTGCAAGATCTAAGTACCAGAAGTCTTACAGGTGAAACTGATTGATTCCAGTTAGGTGCTTCTCCTGCGGCAGAGTTATATCTCACGTCTGGGAGGAATATAAAGAAAGGACAAAGACCGAGCCTCCCGGCAAGGTCATGGACGATCTGGGGATAGATCGATACTGCTGCAGGCGCATGCTCCTATCCCATGTAGAGATAGTGGACATGCTGAGAAGGTACCAGTAAAAGGGGGTTGTAGGGTAGCCTGGTCCATCCTACAGCGTTCGGGACGCTGTGACCTGAGTTCGAATCTCAGCAACCCCATCATACTCTTCCTTTTGAGGTGGCTATTTGAAGGGTGAGAAATATACAAGGTATGAACGCGCACGAATAGTCGGAGCGCGTGCTTTACAGATTTTCATGGGAGCTCCGGTCTTCATCAGCACAACGTCGATCGACCCTCTCGAAATAGCTCTAGAAGAGATGAAACTTGGCGTCATCCCCATAACAGTGACACGATACAGATAGATAGAATCAGGCGCATTAATTAGGTAGGTGAAATTTTGGTTGAAGAAGATGAGGTGATTACGGTAGAGGGAGAATACGAGACTCTCATACCCATAGATGAGTATCTTGCTGCGGGCGTTCACATAGGCACCCAGCAGAAGACCAATGATATGATGAAGTACATTTACAGGGTCAGGACCGATGGTCTGTATGTACTCGACGTCCAGTCCACTGACAAGCGCATAAGGCTTGCAGCCAAGTTCCTGGCCAATTATGACCCATCAAAGATCCTGGTGGTATCTGCAAGGCAGTACGGCCAGCGCCCGGCAACCATGTTTGCCAAGTCTATTGGGGCTAAAGCCAATGTCGGCAGGTTCATACCAAACACGCTCACAAACCCTGACTTCTATGGGTTCATAGAGCCTGATGCAGTCATTGCCACAGACCCAAGCGGCGATGCTCAGGCGGTCAATGAGGCCGTAGATGCAGGCATCCCGGTCATTGCTCTTTGCGATACCAACAACATGACCTCGAACGTCGACTTGGTCATACCCACAAACAACAAAGGCAGAAAGGCACTCACATTGATCTACTGGCTCCTGGCAAGGCAGGTCCTAAGGGAGCGCGGAGAGGAGAACCGGTTCAAGTACACTATCTCGGACTTCGAGATGGAGTTTTGATCCTCAATGAGACCTCCGGCTGTAGCAGGCCAGTTCTACCAAAGCAGCGCCGAGGGACTCAAAAGCCAGCTAGACCAAGCCTTTAAAGGCATAGGCCAAGAAGAGCTGCCCATACTGGGGGCTGTTGTCCCCCATGCGGGCTATCTCTACTCAGGGGCGGTGGCAGCAGAGGTCTATGCCCATCTGCCCAAACGAGAGACCTATGTCCTCATAGGGCCCAACCACCACGGCATGGGCTCGCCTGTGGCCGTCTCCACAGAGAGCTGGAAGACGCCTTTAGGTGTTGTGGATGTAGATACTGAGCTTGCCGATGCCCTTGCAGGGACCATTATCGACCACGATGAAACCGCTCACATCCACGAGCACTCTCTTGAGGTCCAGATCCCCTTCCTGCAGCACAGGTTTTCAGGATTCAAGATACTGCCCGTATCCATGGGGCTGCAGGATGAGGAGACCGCTGCAGAGGTTGGCACAGTCGTGGGCGAGGCCGTAAAGAAGCTTGGCAGAGACTGCACAGTGATTGCCAGCAGCGATTTTACTCATTATGAGACCGCAGAGGTGGCAAGGAAGGTCGACTCCAAGCTCATAGAGGCCATACTGAAGATGGATATCCCTGAGCTCTACAGCCGCGTCTACTCATTCAATGCTACCGCATGCGGCTATGGTCCAATATCTGCAACAATTACTGCCTCAAAGATCCTGGGTGCGACCACAGCAAAGCTTTTGCGATATGCCACAAGCGGAGACGCCGTTGGAGATTACAGCCAGGTAGTGGGTTACGGTGCCATAATATTCACCTGAGGAGGCCTGTTTTTTGACTACGGCATCTGCTCCTGGCAAGGTAATACTCTTTGGAGAGCACGCAGTTGTATCAGGAGTTCCTGCGCTTGGCTCGGCCATTGATCTGCGTGCCACGGTGTCGGTTGTTGACCTGCCCGGAAGGGTGGAGATAGATGCCAGCAACCTGAGGCTGATGGTGACAGGCTTTACTGTGGACCCACTGGCAGAGTGTATCCACACCGTGGGGTCGTCCAGGGATGCCCTGCTGGCTACCAGGTATATATCTGCGGTTTTAAAGGAGCTCCGTGCCGGCGATCTTCGGGTAACTGTTGAGTCTCGTATCCCGCCGGCAGCAGGCCTTGGATCTTCTGCGGCCATAGTGGTGGCCACACTGGCTGCTTTAAACGAGCATCTCGGCCTTAAAATGTCAAGGATTGAGATAGGATCAGAGGCTTACCGCATAGAAAAGCTGGTCCAGCAGGGACTGGGAAGCCCAATGGACACGGCCCTTTCAACTTTTGGAGGCTATCAGCTGGTCTCGGATAAGATCCAGGCCAGGAAACTGCCCGAGCTGCGCCTGGTAGTTGGATATACAGAGAGGGCACACGATACCAGGACTGAGGTCGCCAAGGTCCAGAGCCTGAGACAGAGCTACCCTGAGGTTGTGGCGCCCATATTCCAGGCAATAGGGGCCATATCAAAGAGAGCTCTCGAATTGCTAGAGGAAGGAAGGCTAGAAGAGCTGGGTGCGCTCATGAACGTGAACCACGGCCTGCTTGAGGCTCTGGGTGTGGGGACAAGGGAGCTCTCTGAGCTTGTATACGCAGCTCGCGGTGCTGGCGGGGCAATGGGTGCAAAGCTGACAGGGGCTGGCGGCGGAGGATGCATGATAGCTCTCCCAAAAGAGGGTGGCGAGGCTGAGATTGCCACGGCCATAAGGCAGGCCAGAGGCAGGACCTTTGCAGTGAAAACAGGATGTGAAGGAGTAAGGCTGGAAGGATGAGCCCGGATTTATGGTCAGGATACTGAAGATTGGCGGAAGCATACTCACAGATAAGTCCAAGCCATCCTGTCCCAGATCCATGGAGATTGCCAGGATTGCCAGAGAGATAGCTGCAGCTCCCTTCGACCTGGTGCTGGTGCACGGAGCCGGGTCGTTTGGGCACGTTCCTGCAAAGAAGTACGGCCTTCCTGAAGCTTTCAGCCCTGAAGGGCTGCGTGTCACTCACGATTCTGTACTGAAGCTAAACGAGCTTGTGGTTACGGCCCTTGGCCGGGCCGGGGCCATGCCACTTCCTGTGAACCCTCTGGGATGCACTGTTCTAAAAGATGGGCGCATAGACCACATGGACCTGGGTCCCTTAAAGGAGATGCTGCACAGGGGTCTCATCCCGGTCCTCCACGGAGACGTGGCCATGGACCTGACCAGGGGCGCGGGCATAGTCTCAGGCGATCAGCTGGTCTCTTACCTGGCTGTAGCTTTGAAGGCCGACCTGGCAGCTATTGGAACCAATGTAGATGGAGTGCTTCAAGGCGGCATCCCTGTGGAGGCTGTGACCAGGTCCGACCTGTCAGGCCTGGACTTCGGACCCGGGTCAGGTGTGGACGTGACCGGTGGAATGAAGTCCAAGCTGCTGGAGCTTTTAGACCTGGCGGATATGGGCATAGAATCCCAGATCTTCAATGCCGGCCGCGAGGGATCTGTTATGAAGGCCCTCAAAGGAGAGCATGTGGGAACTGTTATTCGGAGGTCTAATTGACCACCTCGAGCAGGAAGATGGATCATATAAGGATCTGTCTTGAGAAGTTGGTGGAGGGCGAGGCGCGGCCCTTTGACGACCTGCTGCTGGTACACCGGGCTTTGCCCGAGATCGATGCAGACGAGATAGATCTTGGGTGTACATTCCTTGGACGCAGGCTAAAGGCGCCTCTGATGATCACGGGCATGACAGGTGGCCATCCAGATACAAGAGAGATAAACATCAACCTGGCAAGGGCGGCCCAGGAGATGGGCATAGCCCTGGGTGTGGGCTCTCAAAGGGCTGCACTTGAGGATTCGTCCCAGGTTGAGACCTTCTCTGCTGTCAGAGAGGCGGCCCCAGATGTGCCGATAATTGGAAACATAGGAGCCGTCCAGCTCAGAAGGAGCGGCCCTGAGGTCATAACCCAGGTGGCTGAGATGATAGGTGCCGATGCAGTAGCTGTGCACCTCAACTTCCTTCAGGAGTCGGTCCAGCCCGAGGGCGAAAGAGATGGATATCAGGTGCTGGAGTGCCTGAGAGAGGCCTCAAGGGGCAGGGTACCATTGATTATCAAAGAGACCGGGGCTGGGATCTCAGGAGAGGTCGCAGCTTCAATAGTCCGGTCCGGGATCAAGACCATAGACGTCTCAGGCACAGGCGGCACGAGCTGGTCCGGGGTGGAAGCCTACAGGGCAGACGAGCACGGCGACTGTGAGTCGGCGCTTATGGGCGGCCTCTTCTGGGACTGGGGTATGTCTACACCTGTATCCATTGTCGAATGCTTATCATCAGGAGCAGAGGTGATAGCTTCAGGAGGAGTTAGAAACGGCCTGGACGTGGCCAAAAGTCTGGCTCTTGGGGCTTCCCTTGCAGGAACTGCTCTTCCAATGCTAGAGCCTGCCTCTTCCAGTGCGGATGAGGTGGTGAAAGCCCTGAGGGCTTTTATAAGGGCTCTGAGAATTGCCATGTTCCTGACTGGCAGCAAAAATATAACAGGCCTCAAGTCGGCGCCAGTAATACTGACCGGCAAGACCAGGGAGATCCTGGAACAGCGAGGCTATGATACTCGAAAATTTTCTATAAGAGAGATGGCAAGATGAAGGATATAGGAATTATCGCGGTCGGAGGATACGACGAGATCGGCAGAAACATGACCGCGATCAGAATAGGCAACGATATAGTGGTTATGGACATGGGCATCAGGCTCGACCGGGTCCAGATACACGAGGACACCGATGTAGAGTCGCTGCATGCCGCAGATCTGATCGCCATGGGTGCCATCCCCGATGACAGCATCATGGACAACGTCGAAGGCAAGGTTAGAGTCATAGCCTGCACCCACGGCCATCTGGATCACATAGGCGCGATCTCCAAGCTGGCGCATAAGTACGAGGCGCCCATAGTGGCTACCCCTTTTACAGCTGACCTGATCAATCAAGAGATCAAGTCTGAGAGGATCTTTGGCGTGGACAACAGGCTGGTTACTATGCCTGCTGGCAAGAAGTACCAGGTCACGCCGGATATTGAGCTGGAGTTCATAAGGGTACAGCACAGCATTGTAGATTGCGTCTTTGCAGCCATACACACTGATCGGGGCATAATCCTCTATGCTAACGACTTCAAGATAGACAGAAACCCAACCCTTGGAGAGCCCCCAGACTTCCCGCGGCTCCGGGCCATAGGAAAAGAGGGCGTCCTGGCACTAATCACTGAGACCACGAACGCTGCCATATCAGGCAAGACGCCCTCTGAGCAGATTGCCAAGGACCTGGTCTGGGATGTGCTTACAGGCACAGAGGAGACCAGGTCTGGGGTCATGGTCACCACGTTCTCATCCCACATCGCCCGCATAAGGGCGATTATTGAGGCCGCTCACAAGATGGGCCGAAAGCCGGTCCTGCTTGGAAGGTCGATGGAGAAGTACTGGGGCACGGCTGTCAGGACAGGATACGCCGATAAGGGTGAAGGACTGGCAGTATACGGCAGGCGCAAAGCTGTGGACAAGGCCTTAAAGAGGATAATGACCGATGGCAAGGAGAAGTATCTGCCAATAATGACCGGCCACCAGGGCGAGCCTGGGGCCATCCTCAGCAGGGTTGCCAATGGCGAGACTGAGTACACTGTGGAGTCTGGAGACAAGGTAGTCTTCAGCGCGGGCATCATACCCCAGCCGCTCAATGTATCCAACCGCCACACAGTGGTGACCAAGCTCAAGATGCGCGGTGGGAGGATATATGACAATGTCCACGTCTCGGGCCATGCCTGCAGAGAGGACCACTGGGAGCTTTTGCGGATGATCAATCCCGAGCACGTCATACCGAGCCACGGCAACCTGATATCTCACGGCAGCTACCTCATGATGGCCGAGGAGACCGGGTACAGCCTGGGGTCCAACATCCACCTGGTCAGAAACGGCCAGGAGCTGCTTTTAGAGTAGGGGTGGGGAGATGTTAGATGAAGAGATTGGAAAGAGGGCGGCCCTCGTCTCAAAGGCCATAGAAGAGTTCCTCCCTGTAGTTCACCCCAAGGGGCTTTATGAGGCATCAAGGCACCTGGTAGACGCCGGAGGCAAGAGGCTCAGGCCGTCGATGCTCCTCATAGCCGGCGAGGCTGTTGGTGGTGACCCCGGGGTGCTGGCTCCGGCGGCGGTTTCTATAGAGCTGATCCACAACTTCACACTCATCCACGACGACATCATGGACAATGCCAATATCAGAAGGGGAAGGCCTTCTGTCCATGTTCTGTGGGGGACGTCTGGCGCAATACTTGCTGGAGACACTCTCTACTCCAAGGCATTCCAGATCCTGGGCCAGACCAGGGCAAAGGACGGGCTCAAACTGGAGGCCATGGACATCCTCTCCAGGACATGTACGGCCATATGCGAAGGCCAGTGGCTGGACCTGGAGTTCGAGGAGAGGGAGATGGTCTCAGAGGAAGAATACCTGGAGATGATAGAGAAGAAGACCGGAGTCCTGTACGGAGCCTCGGCCAGCATTGGCGCGGTCCTTGCTGGTGGAAGCGCCAAGGAAGCCAAAGGGCTGGAGAGGTTTGGAAGGCTCACTGGCATGGGATTCCAGATCCAGGATGATGTACTTGACCTGACGGCCCCTGAGAGTGTTCTTGGAAAGAAGCGCGGCGGGGACCTGATAGAGGGCAAGAAGACACTGATAATGATCCATGCCCTGGACCACGGCGTCGAGGTGGATGTCTTCGGACGCCAGGATGCCGCGCCCCAGGAGATAGACAGGGCCCTCTCCAAGCTTGAGGAGAGCGGGTCTATAGAGTACGCCAGGAGAAAGGCCGTAGAGCTGGTGGATAAGGGAAAGCACGCTTTGGATCTTCTGCCAAGCTCTGATGCCAAGTCGCTTCTCCTGGAGCTGGCTGACTACATGATCAGCAGGAAGTATTGAGGCAATATGATCAAGAGTGAAGCAGAGCATCTTCTAGAGCACTGGATAGAGCACAATGAGAGCCACAGCAAGTCCTTTCGGGATAGGGCCTTGCAGATAAGGGAAGTGAGCCCGGCGGCGGCAGAAGCCGTGCTGGAGGCTGCAGACCTCATGGACCAGTGCACGCTTAAGCTTAAGAGGGCTTTGGACGCCCTTTGAGGGCGATTGGAGAAAAGGATTAGGAGGTTGTTTTAGATGGAGCTAGTTTATTTCTATGATCTGAAGGATAGCGATGTCATGAACAAGAAGATGGACGAGGAGTTCTTCAAGAGGCTGGGCCCCACAATCAGGGACTGCAAGATAATGGGCCTGGACAAGGAGGGCGTCTGCATGTACATCAAGGCCAGGGACGAGCTGGTCGAGGAAGCAAAGAAGCTCCTGGCGGATTCACCGGCAAAGCTGCTCACAGGCGACGAGGGAGACAAGGCTCTCAGGGCCTTTAAGGACGAGTCGGACGCTGCAGAAGGCGGTATGGGCGCCATGTTTGGGTGAGCCCGCCCAGATTTTTTTATCCTGATTTATTTTGACTAGATCTATCCTCTGGAATGAATACTCCTGGGGATTAATCATTTTTCATTTCTGGCCAGGAGCGCCAATTATCCTGTCGCATCCTGTGTAGATATTCATCCTCAGTCCCCTGGCAAAGCCTATGACCGTCAGGCCAGTCCTCTCAGCCACCATCAGAGCCAGGCTTGTGGTCGCCCCTCTGGAAGCGATTATGGGTATTCCTGCCACAGAGCACTTAAGGGCCATGTCTGAGGATATTCTCCCTGTGGACGCAGTGTAGCATTCAGAGAAGTCGATATCACTGTGCAGGCCTGATCCTATGGCCTTATCCAGTGCATTGTGCCTGCCAATGTCCTCTACTATTGATAGGGCCTTGCCCTTATTGAAAAGCCCCACTGAATGAACCCCTCCAGTGGCCTCGTGAAGCTCAGACACAGATATGGCCTTTATAGCCGAATGAATATCCTCTGCTCTGACCAGCAGATCCGACTTGACCTCAGGCAGCTTCGACTCGTCCAGGTATGAGGCAGTCCCCCCGCAGCCGCTCACAATTGGCCTGCGTGAGACTATTGCCCTCATGGGATTGTTGACTATGACCCTGGCCACCCTCTTCTCCAGCTCGAATGATTCCACATCTTCAAGGCTGCTTATGATCCTCTCAGAGAATAGATGTCCCAGCACGAACTCCCTTTCCAGTGCCGGGCTGATAAGTGCTGTAGTGTAGTGCCTGCCGTTTATGAATATGGAGAGAGGCACCTCCTCGACCACCTGCTGCATCGCCTCCTTTAAACCGAGCTCATCAGACTTGAGGCAGCTGAACTCCTTGAACATACAAACACCTCTGTGTCACGCCAGTGCGTTATATTATGCCTATGCCAGGGCTGAGATCTCTTCTACGGCTCCAAGCAATTTCTCTATCTCTTCCTCGGTATTGTAGAGGTAAACTGAAGCCCTGACCGTCCCCTCTTTTTGCCCCAGGTATCTCATCAATGGTATGCAGCAGTGGTGCCCGGACCTCACCATTATATTTGCGGCCTCATCAAGCATCAGGGCCACCTCCTGGGGCTTCATTCCCCTGACGTTGAACGATACCACTCCGCTCCTTTGCTTCAGGTCAGAGGGCCCGTAAATCTCGACTGCCTCTATCTCGGTTAGCCCCTGCATGAGCCGGGCTGTAAGCCTTGCCTCATGATTTCTTACATCATCCATTCCAGCCCTGGACAGGTAATCCACAGCCTGGCCAAGTCCAATGCCTCCGGCGATGTCCGGAGTCCCGGCCTCAAGCCCCTCATATCCAGTTTTAGGCACATATCCTTCCAGGGAGACATCCTCCACCATGCCACCTCCCACCATCAGAGGCTCGATCTCATTCCTGGTCCAGAGAACTCCTGTCCCCGTCGGGCCGAGCATCTTGTGGCCTGAGAAGCAGAGGAAGTCGCAGTTCATCTCCCGGATATCTGTTGGCATGTGGGGAACTGACTGGGCGCCGTCCACTAAAAGCATCGCGCCCCGGTCATGGCAGATATCAGAGAGCTCCTTTACAGGAAGTATGGTTCCAAGGACATTGGATACCTGGGCTACGGCCACCAGCTTTGTGCCAGGAGTGATGGCCTCTGAGAAGCAAGAGATGTCAAAGACACATTCCGGCCCAGGTCCAGGCTCAATGACCTCCAGCTCCACTCCCAGGGACCTCAGACGAAGCCAGGGCAAGAAGTTTGAGTGGTGCTCGGTAATTGTGGTCACCACCCGGTCGCCCCTCTTCCAGTCCAGGCCCCTGGCCACGGCATTTATTGATTCAGTAGAATTTTTGGTGAAGGCCAGGAGGCCCTCCTCACCATCTCTGCAGCCCACGAAGCCGGCCACCTTCACGTGGGCATCCCTGTACTTCTGGTATGCCATCTGGGCCAGCCTGTAGACGCCCCTGCCTACGTTGGCCCTGTATTCATGGTAGTACTGCATCATGGCGCCAAGTACCGGCTCTGGGGTCAGGCTGGTTGAGGCGCTGTCCAGGTAGGCCACCTCTCTTACCAGGGGGAAGTCAGATCTGAGTCGTTCCAGGCTCATAACGCCTCGTTCATGCTGCCTGTGCGGTACCCTTCAAGATCCAGGGCTACGTACTTAAATCCAATCTCCCTTAGTCCTCTGACGATCTCGGCTTTTGATGCCAGGGCCCTGTCCATCTCACCTTCAGGGACCTCTATCCTTGCAACATCACCGTGAGCCCTGGTCCTGACCTGATCAAAGCCCAGACTTTTTAAGAGATCTTCAGCTCTCTCAACCATCAGCAGGTTCTCCTCAGTTATAATATGGCCATATGGTATCCTGGAGGAGAGGCAGGCAGAAGAAGGCTTGTTCCAGATGGGCAGGCCCATCTCTTTAGCCGTCTGCCGGATATCGGCCTTGGATATTCCAGCCTCAACAAAGGGATGCCAGATCCCCTCTTCGTCGCAGGCGCGAATCCCGGGCCGGTAGTCGCTGTAATCTGAGGTGTTGACTCCATCCGCTATACAGCTTATGCCCCTCCAGGCTCCAATCTCTTTTAGCATCCTGGCGCTGGACTTCTTGCACAGGTAGCATCTGTCTGAGCGGTTCTCAACGAAACTTTTGTCATGCAGCGCCGGATGCCTGGCCACCACCAGGTTTAACCCCAGAGATCTTGCCAGGGACTCTGCATGGCCAAGCTCGCTTCTTGGCAGGGTCTCGCTGTCCAGGATCACGCACTGGACTTTGTCCCCCAGCACGTCTTTGGCAATGGCAGCCAGCAGGCTGCTGTCTACTCCACCTGAGTAGGCAATAAGCAGGCTCTCTCTCTCACTGAGCCTCTTTTTGAGCTCCTGAAGCTTTTCCATGCGCTCCATTAAAACCTCATATTGCTGCCTCGATTGGTCGCTGCAAAATCAGCCTCTAATCCAGCTTGCATTCCTCGGGGCCGCAGGCTGATCCTTCGCCCCTGAGCATCCTGCATATGATGCACATCCTGGATACAAGGTCATCTACCGGCCCCTGCATCAGGTCGTCTGCCAGCTTCTCTATCTCATCCCTGATCTCGTCTTTGAAGATTATATTGTAGCCTCTCTTCTTGGATACATACTGGGAAACGGCTGGTGGGGTGATGCCCAGCAGCTTAGAGACCTCTTTTTGAGATAGCTCTCTTTTAACCAGCTCCTCGGCTATCGCAGCTCTAATGCTTGGCAATACATCCCATACTACCTCTTCACATGGGGACTTCATCTCAAACCGACCTTCCTATAGCGGGACAGAGGGCACTGCAATTTGATCACAATTGTTAATCACCTGTGGCACCAATATATACTGGCAAGTCTGTACGCATATAAATCTTGCTTGACTTGGCTGTGCTGCAACTGCCATCTTTTCCCGACCTCGCGTCCTGCCTACCTTGGGCACAGATGGCCTTTCTTTGGGCCTAATTATCATAGACTCTTCTAATTTCGCGGGCTTTTGGATCATGATATGTATGAAAAGTCAGCTGTATCCCATGTTCTTTTAGGCAGATAGCGCTTGCTTTCACTTCTCCGGTCATAGTCAGGGCTAAATAGGAAATCTTCTTATATTTATGTCCTATTTCTTGTAGGGAGGTGGATATATTGAGAAGAGCGATTCTAGCGGCTACTTTAATTCTGCTATTGATCTCTATTGGCTATCCCGCACTGGCTGAGGATAAAGTCCTCAATATGGGATACCAGCCGAGCGTTCATCAGATCGCAGAGATGGTGGCCATGGAGAAGGGCTGGTGGGCTGAGGATCTCAAGCCCTTTGGAATTACTGAGGTAAAAGAGTTCGAGTTCCCTACAGGCGCCCCTGAGATGCAGGCAATGCTTGCCGGTCATCTGGACGTCGCTTATGTGGGCACAGCTCCGCCAATCACGGCCATAGCTCAGGGCCTGGATGCCAAGATAGTTGCAGGCGTAAACGTCCAGGGCTCAGGCCTGGTCTTCAGGAACGGGCTGGACTATAACGGACCTAAATCGCTCATAGGGCTGAGTATCGGGACATTCCCTGCAGGATCCATCCAGGACCTGGTTCTCAGAAAATGGCTTAAGGATAACAACATTGATGCCACCCAGCTGACCATCAAAGCCATGACTGGCGGAGACGCCATGACTGCCGTAGATGCAGGCAAGATAGATGGCGGATTCCTGCCATCACCATCCCCAGAGATCATAGAGGATGAGGGCAAGGGCAAGACTGTAGTTCGTTCCGGCAGCATGTGGCCCAACCACGCCTGCTGCAGCGTCCTTGTCAGCGGCAAATTGATCAAGGACAATCCAGAGATGGTAAAGCAGATAGTCAAGACTCATATGAAGGCCACTGCCTACATAAACGAGCATGCCGACGAGGCTGCTGAGATCTATGCCAAGAGGACCGGCCAGGACTTAGATCAGGTCAAGTACGCCCTCAAGAACTGGGACGGAAGGTGGATCAGCGATCCAAGCCTCCAGATACCATCTGCAATGCAGTATGCTGCAATGGATTATGATATGGAGTACATTGATAAAGAGCTGACAGAAGAGGACCTCTTCGATACCTCTTTCTACTAAGCCCGGCAGGCTGAGCATATCCCTGCTCAGTCCCGAATTATCTCTTTTTAGTCATCAATTCCTTTAAATCTCCATCAGCGAATCTCGTCTCAATGCTGACGCGAATGGAGCTGGAGAGGTACTCCAGGCAGATCAGGCTCTTTGGTGAGGCCGGCCAGGAGCGGCTGAAATTGGCCAGAGCATTCATAGCCGGGGCAGGCGGCCTTGGCTCTGCCGTGTCCATATACATGGCTGCGGCAGGATTTGGAAAGATCTTGATCGTGGACTGCGATACGGTAGAGAAGAGCAACCTCAACCGCCAGATACTGCACGGTAGCTGTGATGTGGGCAGGCCCAAAGCAGAGTCGGCCAGGGATACTCTGGCAGACATAAACCCCGAGATCGAGGTCCAGTCCCTGACAGAGACCATCACAGATGAGAATATCGATCGCCTCCTGGAAGGCTGCGACCTGGTCATGGATGCCATGGACAACTTTTCGACCAGGTATCTTCTGAACAGGGCGGCATTCAGGAGAAGAATACCTCTCTTCCACGGCGCCATATCCGGGTTTGGCGGCCAGGCAACCACCATAATACCGGGCAGGACCGCCTGCCTCCAGTGCCTCTTTCCAAGAGCACCCCCTGTCAGGCCCTTCCCAGCGCTTGGATCCACCTGCGCGGTCATTGGTGGCGTCCAGGTGTCTGAGGCGGTGAAGTATGTCCTTGGCCAAGGCGAGCTCCTGGAGAACAGGCTCCTGCTTTGGGACGGCCTTTTGGCCTGCATGGACGAGGTGAGATTCGAGCCAAGCCCCGGGTGCGGCTGCTGCGGCCTAAGCTCAGATTTAAGTATTTAATGACATGAATTAGGCCAAGTTGCAAGAGATGAACCAAATGGCAGAAGATGCTCCTAAAAGAGTGCTGCTCATGATGGGGTGCCCTGAGGTGCCCGTCCAGATGAGCATTGTCCTGTACCTCTCAAATAAGCTCTCCAAGGAGGGCATGGAAGTGACAGTGGCCGGGACCGATGCCGCCCTCAAGCTCCTCAAGGTCTCAGACCCTGAGGGGTATTATGTCAGGAACACAATCGATATAGACCAGTTGATATCAGATATAGTGGAGAAGAAGACCGACTTCGATATATGCTTTGCATTCATGCACAGCGATGCAGGCGTGGTCTATGCCGCAACCATGAGCGCCATATCCAAGGCCAGGATGTATGCCGTGGTCTTTGGAAAGAATGCTGAATCTTTGGCAGACACTGTAGAGTTCGATGCCCAGAAGATAGTGGCCAAAGCCACCCACAACCCCAACCCCCTGAAGAACAAGCTGGACAAGGTGGTTTTGTGAGCTGCGTTGAGCAGATGAAATATGACCTCCTGCTGGAGAGGACTACATTCAAAGATGCCAGGGAGTTCATAGAGAAGAACTCTGATGAGGTCTACTATGTCGATCCGGGCTACAAGCTCTTTAAGGATTACCTCATCATTGGAGTCCCACCAGTGGCTATAGGCGTAAAGGGTAGTGAGATCCTCTTTACATATGTAAAGCCCTGTCACGGCACATTCGTCATGAAGATCGAGAGCCTTGAGGAGATCAAGAGGCTCAGGGATAGGGAGCAGGAGAAGGTAAAGGCGTCATTGAAGAAGGGCCAAAAGAACGAAAGTTCTCAGACTAAAGCGTCCAGCTATCAGGAGCTTTGGGGAAAGCAATAGATCGTTATTTGTAAGACGCATCATGTGTATGGAGATCATGAAGATCAAGGTCAAGGCGTTTGCAAACTTCAGGGAGATTCTGGGGAGAGAGCGCGATGTCGAGGTAAAAGATGGTTCCACCATCAATGACCTGTTAGATGAGCTCTGCAGGACCAACCAGAAGCTGAGGTCGGCAGCCTTCGATGAGTCAGGCCAGATCAAGGATTATGTAATCATCATGAAGAATAAGAAGAACATAGACTCCCAAGACGGCCTGGGTACAAAGCTCTCTGAAGGCGACGAGGTGGCCATCTTTCCACCGGTGGCCGGGGGCTGAGCCCCAAATCCTGGAAACATCTGGAGCTAGAGGGCACGGTGAATGAGGAGATATCATGGTCGAGATTACTGAGCAAGACTTCTCCATAGATGACCTGATAAAGAGAGCCAAGAGCGCGGGAGTTGGTGCCGTAGTTACCTTCACTGGCACAGTCCGGGATGACGGCATCCAGGGCATGGAACTTGAAGCCTACGGCGAGATGGCGCTGCCAGAGCTGGAAAAGATCAGGGATGAGGCAGTTGAGAACTTTGGCCTGAAGTTCGCGGATGTAATACACCGCACAGGTTTCCTATCGGTTGGAGATAACATAGTGCTCATAGTCTGCTCTGCACCTCACAGAAAGGATGCCTTCGAGGGGTGCAGGTACATCATAGAGGAGCTGAAAGTTCGGGTGCCCATATGGAAGAAGGAGCTAAAGGATGACGGCGATAAGTGGGTGGGAATGTGACCGATTTTGTTATGATCCTCTGTACGGCGCCGCCTCTTGGGGCTGAGAAGATGGCAAGAGCCCTGGTACAGGAGCGGCTCGCAGCCTGCGTCAATGTAGCTTTAGTCAGATCCTACTTCTCCTGGGAGGGCAAGCTCTCTGATGAACCCGAGGAGCTCATGATCATCAAGACACAGGCGCGGATGGTCGATAAGATCAAGGCCAGGATAAAGGAGATGCACAGCTACCAGGTTCCTGAGATCATTGTGATACCAATAACAGATGGAGAGAAATGCTATCTTGAATGGGTCTCGCAGAGCGTGGGCTAAAATGTATTCTTCCTGGCCCAAAATTCTTTGAACTGGTTATTAATTGCTTATTAAAATCTGAGGCTTTATGGCTAGAGAACTCAACGATAAGGATAAGGAGATACTAAAGAAGCTCATACCCGAGTATGAGGAGATGGCCAGATCTGGGATAGATCTGGATTATCTAAACATCCTGCCTCCGGTGGCCAACCACCACTCTCAGGGCCTGGCAGACTTCCAGTCCAGGCTTAAAACTCTCTCTGTCCAAGATCTGGATTACCTGGCAGATCAGGTCATAGATGGTGCAGAAAGCCTGGACTGTCTGATGCCGGATTATGCTGATGCATTCATCAACCTGGTGGATATGAGGGTATCCAAGGATAAAGCCGGCCAGGTCAGGGAGGCCTTTGAGTCCGGCGGCGGGTGCGATATCTGATCCTCATGAAGAATATGGCCCAGGGAACGACTGCAAAAACCGACCTCTTTTGGTGCAGGAATGGCTTAAATATTTGGCAGATGATGAGACCTCTATGTGCACGCCTGATCCTGAAGATGCTAAAAATGGCTGCATCTTCTGCGATATAATTGATGGCAGGGCAGAGGGCCACATCGTCTATGAGGATGAACTCTGCCTTGGAATTCTGGACATCAACCCTTTTGCCAGGGGCCACTGCCTGGTCATACCAAAGAGGCATGTTCCCTGGTGGCATGACATGACGCAGGAGGAGACGGCCGCAGTCTTTGGTGCTGCCAGGACGGTCTCAGCCAAGATCATGAGGGCGTTTTTGCCCGACTTCGTGTGCATGTACGCTCGCGGGAGAAGAATTCCCCACACTCATATCTTCCTGGTGCCCACTTACAAGGGCGACCCCGTGGACAGGTTCTTCAATGCCCTGGAGGGGTTCCAGGAATCGCCAGAGAAGCTGGTCGGCCTCAAGGATGAAAGATCTATGAAAGAGACTGCCGAGGCACTGAGGTCGGCCTGACACGTCAGCGAAAAATATGCTGAATTATGTGTATCCTGAATCCTTGAACTCGGAGTTCAGGAACTCCGCCTTTTCTATCCTCACCTGGATCACATTCATCTCTATGGGCAGTGCATCAATCCTCTCCTCAGATACTCCTCTGAGGGATAGGGCCGTCTTATAGGCCCGGCTGCCCCTCTTTGATATAGATGCTTCTCTCCGCCCTCGGTTATGATGTAGATGAACCCGTCCTGGTAGGAGTATTCCAGGGGCGTTGCCCTGATCCAGCCCGCATGTCCTGTGGCCAGGGTGCAGGTATTGTGGGATCTAAGAAACTTTTCTGCCAGGAGCTTGAGCTCATCTCTCGCCATCTTCTCTCCCAGGCCGTCCTTGTACCTCTTGACCTCCAGAGCATAGTCCACCACCTCATCTCTATCAAAGGCATCCCTATCCTGCAGAGGATATCCAGTCAGCTCAGAGAAGGCCTTCATCTGACAGAGATCTGCCAGATATCGCAGGTCTGAGCTACAATTTAGCGTTTTAGTACAATTGGCCTGGCCCTCTTGCGCCCCACTTCCATCGTTCTCCTCATCCCATCCGACCATGGCCGTGGTGAGGCCTCATGGCGCAGGACTGCTCCATGTCAAAGATCAGAACAGGAGACGCCTGCTGATGGGAACGTCCGCGGCCAGAAACCGGCATCTTGTGGCATATCTGATCTGAAAGGGCCTCTGCCGGGCCGCATCTTCTCCTGTCCCCCTCCATTTGGGAAGGCATTATCCCGTCTGGCTTCAGAAAGATTTAAATAGTTCGCAGTTACACTAACTCTAAGTTAGTAATGTAAGGTGCATTCGGGCTGGCTTGGAGTTCAGCCCTCATGGCAGATCTGAGGCTGTGCGCAGTATAGCATGAAACATGCCGAGGATTCTCTGCCAGTGTGATGTTCATGTGCTGCAGCCGACCTCGTTTGAGGCAGACTACAGACTTAAGAAGATACTTAAGCTTGCGAGACGATAAATAAATCAGGTTGATTGGAGAGGTTTTTGATGGCAGAAGATACTGTGCTCAAAGTAATTGAAGCTCGTCCGTCGGATGTTGGGCGTGGCATCGCCCGAGTGGATCCAGCAATCTTTCGGGAGAAGGGCTGGCAGGCAGGAGATGTGCTCTCAATCCAGGGCAAGAAGAAGACAGCAGCCTTACTGTGGCCCGGCTATCCAGATGACACTGGAACTGGCGTGATCAGGCTGGATGGAAACATTAGAAGGAACGCCGGTGTGAGCATTGACGACCGCGTTCCAGTCAGGATCATCCAGTCAGCTCCAGCAGAGAGCGTGGTATTTGCTCCGACAGTGCCCCTGCGCATCACTGGTGGGGAAGAGTACCTCAGACGGTACATGGAAGGGCGCGTCCTGACCAGGGGAGACATCACAGAGATCAATGTCATGGGCAGGAAGATTGAGCTCATGGCCGTGAGAGTGACCCCTGCCAAAGAGGCCGTGGTCATCGGTGATAGGACAAGAATTGAGATCTCTGAGAAGCCTGCCAAGGAAGAGAAGTCCGTGCAGAGGATCACCTATGAGGACATAGGCGGCCTTGGACCCGAGATCAAGAAGGTCAGGGAGATGATTGAGCTGCCAATGAAGCACCCGGAGCTCTTCGACCGGCTTGGCGTAGAGGCTCCCAAGGGAGTGCTGCTCTATGGTCCTCCCGGTACTGGAAAGACCCTGCTGGCCAAGGCTCTGGCCTCTGAGACCAATGCCCACTTCGAGACCTTAAGCGGCCCTGAGATCATGTCCAAGTACTATGGCGAGTCGGAAGAGAAGCTCCGCCAGATCTTCAAGACCGCCGAGGAGCAGGCGCCCTCAATAATACTCATAGATGAGATAGACTCCATCGCCCCCAAGAGAGAGGAGGTCACAGGCGAAGTAGAGCGCCGTGTAGTGGCCCAGCTCCTGGCACTGATGGACGGCATGGAAGCCAGGGGAAAAGTAGTGGTCATTGGAGCCACCAACCGGCCTGACTCAATAGACCCGGCACTGAGGCGCCCTGGCAGGTTCGATCGTGAGATAGAGATAGGTGTTCCAAATAAGGAGTCACGGCTGGAAGTCTTGCAGATCCATGCCAGAGGAATGCCCCTTGCAGCGGACGTGAATGTGGAGAGGCTGGCCGCAGTTACTCACGGGTTCGTGGGCGCCGACCTGGCAGCCCTGGCAAGAGAGGCAGGCATGCGCTCACTAAGGCGTATACTGCCAGAGCTGGACCTGGAGGTGGCATCCATCCCCGTAGAGGTCTTGAACAAGATAGAGGTCACCAATGACGATTTCCTGGATGCTCTAAGAGAGATGCAGCCCTCGGCCATGCGTGAGGTCATGGTTGAATCTCCCGACGTCAAGTGGGAAGATATAGGCGGCCTGGACCAGGTAAAGCAGGAGCTGGTTGAATCCGTGGAGTGGCCTCTGACCTATTCCAAGTTGTTCCAGCACATGGATGCTGAACCTCCAAAGGGCATACTGCTTTATGGGCCTCCGGGAACGGGCAAGACCCTGCTGGCCAAGGCTGTGGCCACAGAGAGCGAGGCCAACTTCATAAGCATTAAAGGGCCTGAGTTCCTGTCCAAGTGGGTGGGCGAGTCTGAGAAGGCGGTGCGAGAGACATTCAGAAAGGCCCGGCAGGCTGCGCCATCTGTCATATTCCTCGATGAGATAGACTCCATCGCTCCCGCCAGAGGCGGATCTACCAGCGATTCACACGTCACAGAGAGGGTCATCTCCCAGATACTGACAGAGCTTGACGGCCTGGAATCGCTCAACAGCGTTATAGTGATCGCAGCTACCAACCGGCCAGACATCATAGATCCGGCGCTGCTGCGTCCAGGCAGGTTTGACCGTCTGATAGAGATAGGTCTCCCAGATGAGCAGGGCAGGCTTTCGATCTTGAAGATACATGCCACCAAGAAGCCTCTGGCCAAGGACGTCAGCCTGGAGGATATCGCCAAGAAGACAGAGGGATACTCTGGGGCTGACCTATCCTCGATAGTGAACGAGGCGGTCATGCTGGCCATCAGGGAGTGCGTCTTGCAGGGCAAGTCTCAGGAGGAGGCCCAGATCTGCAACTACCAGGTGGAGAAGAAGCACTTCGATGAGGCCATGAAGACCGTCAGGCCCACGGCCACTGAGAGCGACATGTACAAGAGGTTCGCCAAGGCAGTGTAGGCAGTGTCATGCTGAGGCTGGCAATGCAATGCCAGCCCTGCCTTCTTTTATATCGCAGTCTGCAAGGTACAGGCAGCTGAATGCATAGCGCTGGCATTCCTAATGAAGATCTCTTGGGGAAGCAAAGTTCCGCTATCTAAGTACCTTGCGACATACTTTAGCCTCTCAGCCTCGACGTTATAGCTTGCCAGAGGCTCGTCTGGGTTGAGGGCATCAAAGGCGCTTAACACGATATACGCAGTGTTCTCAGCAAGATGTGTCTGATTACAGTCAAGGCATATCTGGAAAAATGGAAGAAGATGATGGTGCTTTTCTCGACGGGCTTGCAGAGGACTCTTGGAGGTACCTGCACTCAACCTGGGCGACCTCTAACTCTCTGCCGTACAGCTGACGCTCAGATGGGAGCCTTTGGGGGAACTATTCAAATCCCGCAGAGATTGGCTTATATGCCCTATGCTGGATTGCCGCCTATGATCTTCAGAGGCCCTGGAGCCCTTCCTGGGATGAGACAGAGTCAAATGGCCGCTTTGCTCTGGCAAACAAGTCAGACACAGTGCTTGAGAAGAATAGCGGGGACCGCTGGCTGGATGCCAGATAAATGTTTAGAATCATCAATTACAGCGGATTGGGGTTGATGCCATCTAGAAAAATCCTGGGCTTTAGTGATTCTTCACATTCTCTTTTGATCTCTGAGAATTCTTCATCGCTGATGCAGTAAGATTCAACTTTAAAATCGCTCCACCAGTCAAATTTGGCTTCATTAAGAAGGCTGATGAGCAGAGTATGAATCTCAAACCAGTCATAATCTATGCCTTGATCGTTTAGCGCTCTTGTGAATTGGGGGCAGATGTAAGCTATGCATTTTGGCGCCTTATGTGTTTCGAGAACGCAGCCTTTATCGCTTGAATAAGGGCAGCCTCTTGTTGAGTCGCCCACGCCATAAATCCGCAATCTTTCTGCATCCAACTCCCTGCACCCACGGTATTTTTTTGGATATTCAACGACATTTTCGTTGCAACAACCATTACAGGTTCGGCCAAAGTTTTCTTTGCAAAAGCCACTACTCTCAAAAAAATTGTGGAGAAATGACTCCATCTCTAGATACCTGGCAAGGGCCCTGCTCGAAATGGACGCAAATTTCTCAGACATAGTACTATCTTAATATAGCGACTATTTATGATAAATAGCTTACCGACTCCATAGATACCGATTGGTATTTAATCATTATATTAGCTCATTAGCATGATTATATCAAGGCTAAGCTACGGGGAGTTCGCGAGTCTCTTCACAGGCTTTAGGATATCAGGGCCAGCTGCCCATCATGCCACGCACCAGCCTAAGGCCTCCCCCAATGTCACGAATCAATTCAGTCTCATTCCTGAGAAGCTGCTCTATCTCATCTTTGTGCAGGAAGATTTATTGATATGGGTGTGATTGGTATCATCATCAAACTTCTTCTCAGATTTGTAATCATAAAATTGGGCAAACATAAGGCAGCGATATCTTATGTTTTCAGGGATGAAGCATGGCCCCAATCAGAAGCAATGCCACCAGTATCCCAAGCAGTGCGAAGATGGCGTGTATGGGCCTGATCGGCAGCCCTTCTCGTGTGTGCTTGGGCTTATGCTTGATCGTCTCCTCTATCCATTTCTCGTGCTGCTTCATGGCATCGCTCTTCTCAACCATTGTGACCGACTCCTTCCTGCAGGGTATGACGCCTCCTGATCATATACCTGCTCATCTGCTCAGGTCAGCTCATCCCTGACGGGCACCTTTCCAGGGCTTACCTCCCAGACCGGGATATCCTCGTAGCATATCCTGGTTATCCTGTGGTAGGGAATGTGGGTCTGGCCCCTCTCGGACTCTATCTCCATCCCTCCAGACTCCAGGCTTGAGATGCGGTCTCCCAGGACTGTGGATATATCACCAGGCGCGCCGCGGTTTACATAATCCACTCTGACTTTTTTGAAGTCGTATTGGGGATCGTGGCGGAACCTGAGCAGGATGGCATGGCTGGTTCTCATAACACAATAATAAGTGCCTCTTAGGGAAAATTGTTTTTCATTAGAGATGTCAAAGAAGCCTTTTTTGCCTTGATGATCTCATGGCCCGGCCATACAGCCCTGGTCTTGCGGGCGGGGACGAAGAATTTAATTCCCTCTGCAGCAGATCACCATATCGGAATGAAGGTAGCACTTTTACAGCTCAACCCCACAGTTGGGGACCTGCAGGGCAATGCCGATCTCATTGCCAGGTCTGTTTCCAAGGCCAAGTCAGACCTGGCCATAACCTCAGAGCTGGCACTGCTTGGCTATCCTCCAAGAGACCTGCTCTTGAATGGTGAGTTCATAAGCCGGAGCTGGGATGTTCTGGAAGACCTGGCCCGTGAGCTGAAAGATGATTCCCCGGTGCTGGTGGGGATTGCCGAGCAAAATGACCGGTCTGTTGGAAGGCCCCTCTTCAACTCTGCAGCACTTCTGCGCCAGGGAGCAGTCGAGGCCACGTTTCACAAGACACTGCTCCCGACCTATGACGTCTTTGATGAGGACAGGTACTTCGAGCCGGCCCGGGAGGCCCAGCTCCTCGACCTTGATGGAAAGAAGCTGGGCATATCCATATGCGAGGACATCTGGAACGATCGCGACTTCTGGAAGCGCAGGCGCTATCATCTCGATCCTATAGAGGAGCTGGTGAGGTCCGGTGCAGAGGTCATCCTCAACCTATCAGCATCCCCCTTCACTGTCGGCAAGCAGTGCCACAGGGAGGCCATGCTCTCAAACATGGCACTCAAGTACGGGGTTCCCTTCATCTATGTCAACCAGGTGGGCGGGAATGACGACCTGGTCTTTGACGGCAGGAGCTGCGCCTTTGATTCAAAAGGCATGCTTGCTGCCAGAGGGCATGGATTTCTTGAGGACCTGGTGGTGCTCGACCTGGAGACTATGCAGGGCTCTGTGGCAGAGGACGACTTCACTCCCGAGTCTGAGATATGGAGGGCGCTTGTGCTTGGAACCAGGGATTATGTTTGGAAGTGCGGCTTTAGAAAGGTCCTTCTGGGTCTATCCGGGGGCATAGATTCTGCCGTCACTGCGGCCATAGCTGCAGAGGCACTGGGGCCCAAAAACGTTATGGGCGTGCTCATGCCGTCCCCTTATTCAAGCACAGGCAGCATCGCCGATTCTGAGGAGCTGGCAAGAAACCTTGGGATAAAGACCATGACCCTGCCCATATCAGGCATCATGGACGCCTTCCAGGAGAGCCTGGCACCGGCGTTTCTGGGACGGCCAAGGGATGTGACTGAGGAGAACCTCCAGGCCAGGATCAGGGGCAACCTGCTCATGGCCCTCTCAAACAAGTTCAGCTCTGTGCTCCTGACCACTGGGAACAAGTCCGAGCTGGCTGTTGGATACTGCACCATATACGGCGACATGTCGGGTGGCCTGGCAGTCATCTCTGACGTCCCAAAGACGATGGTCTACAGGATGGCAATGTGGCTCAATTCTATAAGGAAAATAATACCTGAGGCCATACTGACCAAGGCGCCCTCTGCAGAGCTTAGGCCCGACCAGACCGACCAGGACAGCCTGCCGCCCTACGACGTCCTGGATGAGATACTGCGCCTCCATATAGAGCAGCATCAGTCCTCTGAGGAGATCATAGCCAGGGGATTTGATCCAGATGTGGTGAGCCGTGTTCTGAAGATGGTGAGAATCGCGGAGTTCAAGAGAAAGCAGGCCGCGCCTGGGATCAAAGTGACCGATAGAGCCTTTGGCAGCGGCTGGAGAATGCCCATAGCCAGCAGGTGTGATTCATGAGCCTAAATTCGACGATAGCCGTGGGAGGCGAATGGCGCGATATTTAAGGAGATCTGGTCTGACTCCAGCCCATCAGGCGGTCCAGCAAGCTCCTGACACGGCAAAATGGCGTTCTTTCATCTCAATAACTTTAAGTAGCCATTTCTCGGTATTGTTGATCTAAAGGCAGGGCTTCGCGAAATGACGAGGGCGACTGAACGGTTTGATATTGGCTTGCAGAAGGTTCTCCTCATAATGGTAATCATTATGCTCCTATTAAGCGGCGGGGCATGGGGGATCAATGGCACACAGAGTAGCAGTTCTGCCATCAGGGGCAGCAGCAATGGAAGCTACTCCAATAACATGGTCCTGAATGTTTACATAAATGATGCCGGCAGAGCTCTTGTAACTGGCTATGTAGACAGCATTGATGGCCTATCGTTTCTTAAGGCGTCTCAGTACCAGTACGATAAGGACACCAAGCAGCTTTATGCTCTTACCAACTCCCTGACATATAAGTCGGGGGATGACTGGGAGGCCAGGATGCAGTCCCAGGGTGATTACGGAGAGTACCATTCCATATTCTATATGCCGGCATCGGTCGTCATAAGCAAGATAAACTCAACCCCAGGGCTTGAGTATCTAGTATCAGCATCCAATGAATCATTTGTTGTTGATCTGCATGGGTACGACATAAAGAACCCCGATGTCACCATAGATTATCAGGTCCCGCTCAGCGGTGGAGCCGCTGCCTCAGGCAACCAGAGCAGCAGCTACCTGCTGCCTGTATTGGCGATTCTCGGATTTGGCATCGCGTCGGCATCCGCGGTGTTGTGGGTCAGGCATGGAAGGAAGCCGGCGACGGCAGAGGCTGCACTGCTCAATATTGATGCCGGCAGCCAGGTGCAGGAGCATGCAGTCGATGATCCCAGTGGCAAAAGCAGCGGAAGCAATAAGCCAGAGATCCCTGACATCCCGGCTCCTGGGGAATGCACACCGGTTGAAGGGTGCGCACCGGCTGAGGGGAGCTGTACTGCGCAGTTTGCAGAGATTGAGCCCAAGCCTGAGGAATCCCCATCTCCTGAGTCAACATCTCCTGAGCCAGAGGATCAATTCGAGGCCGGGGATTCCGGGGCTGAGTCATGCCTCCCCCTATCTACGTCTGCTAACTCTAACATTGAGATTACCAGCGAGATGGCTGCAGTAATGGAGACGCTCACAGCCAGAGAGAGGGCTGTAATGACTGCGCTTATTGGGCACAGCGGCAGGATGACCCAGGCGGATATAAGATACGAGACGAGGATCCCCAAGTCATCCCTGACTGGAATTATCCTCTCTCTGGAGCGCAGAAAACTGATAATAAAGAAGGAGTGGGGCAGGACCAATATAATAGAACTATCTGATTGGTTCTTGTCCAAGAGGGAACGCTCCTGATGGCCGGAAGCCAAAATATCTGATGTTTCATCCATCTCCAATCCAGCGTTCGTTCGGTCTCACCTTTTTCTATCGTTCATGATATGTATGAGCTTGCAGGACGGCCTCAAGGTCTCTTCTGCAAAATGATCATTCGTGAATGGAGGTCAGTGAAATATGAAATCATCAATCAAGTCTCTGATGCTGGTGGCCGCTGTGGCTCTTTGCCTCATGGTCGTGCCGGCATTCTCTGCACCTAATATGGATAATGATAAGAGCCCCGGAAATATGGGTCCAGATGGCAAGGGCCCTGGATTTATGGCCAGGTTTTCAGGTCCTGATGGCGGCGCTCCTGGATACAATGGCGAGTTCAAGTGCTTCCTTGGAGATAACGCATCCATGTCCCGGGGCTTCAATGTAAAGCACTCTGGAGAGGGATTTGCCATAAGCGGCGGCCAGTACCATGTCCTCAATATCAATGTCAGGGGCGAGGTGGACCTGGATCCAGAGGCGATCAAGGACATTGTCTCGGATAATAAGACATTGGGCGAGATAAAGTCAGAGACAAAGGCCGCAATCAATGCAGCCACAACCTATAACGGCAGCCTGGTCTTTGGCAAAGAGATGTACGTGCTGCGCAATATCGAGTGGTCCGAGGATGAGGGCGAGAACGCCACTATGTCTGCTGATGTTGCAGGACCTATAGCCTTGCCCGATGAGCTCGTCAATAAGACCGATATGAGGTCTGAGAGGGACAACTTCTCAAAGCTGAATGAGACAGAGATGAAGGCCAGGTTCGAGGCTATGAAGGCCGAGATGGATGCCAAGAAGGCTGAGATCAAAGCCGAGATTGACAGCGCTCCCACAGCAGGCCACATATCCATGGACGTCGTCACTTCCGATGACAGGTTCCAGGTAGGACAGGGCCAGCTTACCCTGAACAGTACCTCATATAATGTCGTGGTCAATATGGGCGAGAGCATGAAGATGAAGATGCTCTTTGGAAAGGGCGGCCATATGGGCATGGGCATGATGGGCGGCCATGAAGGCATGGGCTTTAAAGGCCCGGGCTTCGGCCTCAAGGGCATGGGCGACCATGATGGAAAGATGGCATGCCACAGAGGCATGCCCGGGGAGAATTGCGGCAAAATGATTGCTTGAAGCAGAACATCTCAGCATAGATGATCCACCTGGATCATCTCCTCCCCTTGTTTATCAGAGTTTTTATAACTAATTGCCAGGTCTGCCTGTTTAATCTCTTCTATATCGCACCTGACACCCATGTACTGTGGCGCCTTGAACCTCAAAAGGCTGATAATGAGGATCTCATCGCGATGGCACCAACAGCAGCGACCGGCCCGCCTAAAGTATCCAGTCTATGGGGATTATCCAGGCTCTCTTGCATCTTCGGACTCTCTTATTTCCGACCCCCTCACTGCCTGCTTGTGTGTTTTTTTGTCCGATCTCAATAATAGATGATCCTTCCGGGTTTGACTCCGGAATAGAACTATATTTCTCATTCTTATCTTAAGTTAGTCCCTAGATGAGGCGTTATCCGATCTGGCAGTGAACTTATTCACAGGTTCGTTCGGCCTTACCTTTTTCTATCGTTCAGAAGAAGGGATATACTTGATAAGCCACTGATTTAGACGAGCTTTGACCTCAAGGTTCGGGCAGTGCCCGCCTGAGGCTGCTGATTTGAGGGAGATTGGATCTGGAACGGGATCTAGATGAGACTGGTCAATGGAATGTTGCTTTGTATTGGGCTGATCCTGCTGTTGGTGGGCTCCATGGGAATATGCGCTGCGACCACTGGAGGTGCTAAGGATGCGCTGGAGAATGGCGAGCTAAATGGGATTAAGGTCCTTCTTTATGGCGCCCAGCAGCCAGAGGTCGATGGCACTCTTGGGCTTGCTGGCATGAAAAAGATCGTCATAGACATGAAAAACGTCCAGGAAGACGGCCCTGGCGATGGGTCCGACTCTCCAGTGGGCATAATATTCCATAATTGGAGAGGCTTTGCCATTAAGGGCAACGATTCTCATGCCCTCAGGGTGAGCATAGAGAGCATAAGGCCAATAGAGCCCATGAGCGTGAGAAAGCTCCTGGCCTCCAACATGAGCATAGAGGAGGTCCGTGAGATGATAAGGAGAGAGGAAGGTGCCGCTATCAATCGGGGCGTGATGAAGCTTGGCGACTCCATCTACAGGCTCATGGACATCGAGATGATCCCATCTGGAAACAACACGCTCCTCGAGGCCGATCTGGGTGAGCTGAAGTATGACGCTCCTGAGAACGATACTGCAATCCTTGGCCATCTCTCAGTGAACCTCGCCAGCGGAGAGACTGCCGATGTCAGCCAGGGAACTCTGGTAGTCAATAGCGGCAAATACGGCGGGAAGTACAAGGTGCTCCTGGATACCCAGCCTCCTGAGCATGGCAGGGGGCCGGAATCAGGCGGCCCCATGATCCCGGGCTGTGCAGGGCCAAGCTGCAGTTTGCCTCCATAAGCCATCTTCTCCCCCTCCCTTTTCTCATCTCCCATCTCCAATGCCAAATTTCCATCTCTTATCTTCCATCCTCAACACCTTTTGCTGTCATCCCGATCATATGATTCTATCATAATTTTTAAGATTTTTTAACTATATAACCTAACTAAGCTGTTTTAGTCTCAAATAGTTCAATATAAGGCCCCTACATACCCTATCATAGAGGTGTGATAGATGCAACAGGCAGCAATCTATGCCGGCGGCAGGTCGCCGGTGCAGACCTCGAGCAGCTGGCCGGCCTATGCTGGCCGTGACCTCAGAACAGGACTTCCCATAGGACCGGCGCCTCGAAGGCCGCCATCGTTCCCGGGTGACATGCCCGGCAGAGATTCTATGGCCAAGGCCAGGTGGACCCTGGCAGATTGAACCGCCTCAGCCCGGGGCGTAAGGCAGCGAGTCGGCGAGGCAAGTTGAGCGGTTGAGTTGAGCGACTGAACAGATCAGTATATATGAAAATCACGAGCGGGATGAAAAAAATGAGGCAGGTAGCCATCTACGGAAAGGGCGGAATAGGCAAGTCGACCACTACCCAGAATCTCACTGCAGCTCTGTCCACCATGGGCAAGAAGATCATGCAGATAGGATGTGATCCAAAGGCGGACTCAGTGAAGTTTCTCATGAACGGCAGGAAGCAGCCCTCGGTCCTCGATACCCTGAGGAAGGAGGGAGATGTGAACCTTGATGATGTGATGAAGACCGGGTTTGGAGGCATCAAGTGCGTCGAGTCTGGAGGTCCAGAGCCTGGCGTCGGCTGTGCGGGCCGCGGTATCATCACATCCATTGGCCTGCTTGAGAACCTCGGGGCCTACACAGACGATCTGGACTACGTCTTCTATGACGTCCTGGGCGATGTCGTCTGCGGCGGATTTGCCATGCCAATCAGAGAGGGAAAGGCCAAGGAGATCTATATCGTCGCATCTGGCGAGATGATGGCGCTCTATGCAGCCAACAACATCTGCAAGGGCATCCAGAAGTTTGCAGAGTCTGGCGGGACCCGCCTTGGCGGGATCATCTGCAACTCAAGGAAGGTAGACCATGAAAAAGAGCTGGTCTCTCACTTCGCTGAGAAGCTTGGAAGCCAGATGATCCAGTTCGTGCCCCGTGATAACGTGGTCCACCAGTCGGAGATCCACAAGCAGACCGTGGTCCAGTACGCTCCTGACTCAGACCAGGCCAAGGCATACCTGGCACTGGCCAAGGCTGTGGACGAAAACGAAAAATTCGTGATACCAAAGCCCATGGAGTACGAAGAGCTCGAAGAGGTCATGATGGAATGGGGTGTAGTGGAATGAAGATGATCCGGGCGGTCATCAGGCCAGAGGTTGTGGATAAGGTGGCAGACGACCTCGAGGCTGGCGGGTTTGTTGCCCTCACAAGGATGGATGTCTTTGGCAGAGGCAAGCAGAAGGGAATCAAGGTTGGAAATGTGGTCTATGACAACCTTCCAAAGTCAATGCTGATGGTGGTTGTGGATGATGAAAAGCTGGAGCCAGCAGTCAAGATCATAGAGGAGAGCGCCAGGACTGGAAACATTGGAGATGGCAAGATATTCGTCACTCCTGTGGACGAGGCCTACACAATAAGGACCGGGGCCAGGGGGCTTTGATGAAGGAAGTCATGGCCATCATCCAGATGAACAGGATGGAGGCCACAAAAGACGCCTTAGACGTCATTGGCATCCCCTCCATCACCGCCTACAAGGTCTCAGGACGCGGGAAGCAGAGAGGTCTGCAGATCCCGCATCCATCTAAGATTGAAGGATCCGAACAGAGGAGCATGAAGTACATCCCAAAGAGGATGATCTCGATCATGGTTGAAGACGAGTTCGTGCCAGCCGTGGTCGCAGTGATCACCAAGGTGAACCGCACAGGCAGCTTCGGTGATGGCAGAATATTCGTCTGTCCAGTGGTTGAGTCCATCAGGATCAGGACCGGGGAGAGAGGAGGCGAGGCCATTTCATGAGCGGAGCACAGAGAGAGCCGGTAACTGTTGAAGGCAGCCGGCAAGTCGTTGAAGAGATGCTAAAGGGCCTTCCCAAGAAGACCGGCCAGATCAGGAAGAAGCATGTGGTGGTCAAAGACGCCTGTGAGGTCGAGCAGAAGATTGAGGCCAATGAGAGGACCATCCCAGGCATTCTGACCAACCGGGGCTGCGCCTATGCCGGCTCAAAGGGAGTGGTCTTTGGGCCAGTCAAGGACATACTGCACATCACCCACGGGCCCATAGGCTGCGCCTACTTCACATGGGGCACGCGCCGAAACCTCATGAGCCAGGAGGATGGCAGAGACTGCTTTGCAGGCTACTGCCTCTCCACTGACGTCAAGGAGACGGATATCGTCTTTGGAGCAGAGAAGAAGCTCGCTTCCGCCATCAGGGAGGCATACTCGATATTCAAGCCCGAGTGCATATCGGTCTTCTGCACATGCCCGATTGGGCTGATCGGCGACGATATAGAGTCGGTATGCAAGAAGGCCGAGGAGGACCTGAGGATCAAGGTAATCCCTGTGAGGTGCGAGGGCTACCGCGGCGTCAGCCAGTCTGCTGGCCACCACATAGCCTCAAATGCCCTGATGGAGCATCTCGTGGGCACTGAGGAGCTTGACGATCCAGGACCATTCGACGTCAACGTCTTTGGCGAGTACAACATTGGCGGAGATTACTGGGTGGTCAAAGACCTCTTAGAAAGGGTCGGCTACAGGATAGTCAGTCCGTTTACTGGCGACGCCAGCTTCCATGACATTGCCAAGGCCCACAGAGCCAAGCTCAACATCCTGCTCTGCCACAGGTCCATAAACTATACCAACCGCATGATGGAGGAGAAGTACGGAATACCGTGGCTGAAGGTGAACTACCTGGGCGTGGAAGATACAGTCAAGACGCTCCGGGATATGGCAGCCTTCTTTGACGATCCGGATCTGACCAAAAGGACTGAGGCAGTGATCGCTGAGGAGATGGAAAGAATCCAGCCTGTAATTAACATGTACAAAAAGAGGCTGGCAGGAAAGAGGGTCATGATACTGGTAGGCGGCTCTAGGGCCCACCATGTCCGCAATATGTTCGAGACACTGGGCATGGACGTGGTCGTGGCCGGCTACGAGTTTGCTCACAGAGACGACTACGAGGGCAGGAAGGTGCTCTCGACGATCGTCCACTCCGGACGGTCAAAGGTGCTTGAGGATATCCACTACAAGCGTGATGCAAATGTTGTATCGCCATACGATAATGAGGAGATCTCTAAGAAGAGGGAGTTGATTCCAAGGCTGATGGATTATGAGGGTCTTTTGCCTCACATGAAGGACGGACAGGTCATGATCGATGACTACAGCCATCACGAATGCGAGCTCTTGGTCAAAAATCTGGGAGTTGATCTCTTCTGCTCAGGGATCAAGGACAAGTACGTCTTCCAGAAGATGCACGTCCCATCAAGGCAGATGCACTCATACGATTACAGCGGACCTTACACGGGCTTTGAGGGCTTCGTGAACTTTGCCCGAGATATAGATATGTCAGTGAACAGTCCGACCTGGAAGTTCATAACGCCGCCCTGGAGGCAGGATACCAATGCTTGATTATACACCCCGCGAGATATCGAAACGCGAGACCCTGGTCATAAACCCGGCCAAGATCTGCCAGCCCATAGGGGCCATCCTGGCCTACAAAGGCATCCACAACTGCATGCCAATCACCCACGGCTCCCAGGGCTGCTCCTCATACCTGCGCATGGTACTGGCCAGGCACTACCGCGAGCCCACGCTTGCTGCCACCTCATCCTTTACCGAGGACTCTGTGGTCTTTGGAGGCAGGAACAATCTGAAGGAGGCAGTGGACAATGTCATCAACATCTACCACCCCGATGTGCTGGCCATCAACACCACCTGCTCATCAGAGACCATAGGCGACGACGTCTCCTCATTCATGGAAGAGATCAAGGAGGAGGAGTTCTTCGATCCCAAGGTCAGGGTGGTCATAGCCAGCACTCCAAGCTATGTGGGCTCACACATTACGGGCTATGACAATGCAGTCAAAGCCCTGGCCCAGAGCTTCCCAAGAAAGTCGAGGCCAAACGGCAAAATAAACATCATACCTGGCTTTGTGGACCCTGGAGACATCCGTGAGATCAAGAGGATCCTGACTATGATGGGCGTTGCCCATATAGTCTTCCCTGATACCACTGACGTCTTTGACGCCCCGCTCACTCCGGAATCGGGAGGTCTCTATCCACCTGGAGGGACCACGATCCCGGACCTGGTGGATGCAGGAAACTCCAGGGCCACAATTGCTCTTGGCAGGACTGCAGGAGCATCCGGAGCCGTGGTGCTCAAAGGCAAGTTCGGCATTCCAGCAGTCATTGGCCCAATGCCGATCGGCATCAGAAACACCGACGAGCTGGTGATGAACGTCTCCAAACTCATGGATGTTCCAGTGCCAAAGGAGATAGAGTACGAGCGCGGCCGGCTGGTGGATATGATGACAGACGCCCACATCCATTTCCATGCCAAGAGCCTTGCCGTCTTTGGAGACCCGGACACTGTAATTGGGCTGCTTTCAATGGCCGTGGAGATGGGCATGAACCCGGCATTTGCCTTGACTGGCACGCCTGATAAGATCTTCTCTGACGAGGTGAAGAAGGTGGCACCGGACTGCGAGGCCATCACGGGGGATTTATTCCTCCTTCACCAGAAGATCAAGAACAGGCCCGTGGATATGCTCATTGGAAACACCTATGGAAAGCTCATAGCCAGGGCAGAGGACATACCTCTGGTCAGGGTTGGGTTCCCGATCACTGATAGAGCAAATCTGCACTACTTCCCAATAGTGGGCTACGGCGGAGCCGCCAGGCTTGTGGAGATGATAGGCAACGCATTCCTGGAGAGAAGAGACAGGGACTCTGACGATGCCAACTTCGAGATGGTGCTTTGAATGGCCCTGGTCAAAATATTCGAGGGCAGGGAGGAACACATCCGCCAGAAAGGCGGGGACCGGGACCTGCCACTGGCCTGCAACAACGATAGCCTGGCAGGCGCAGTCAGCCAGAGGGCATGCGTCTACTCAGGAGCAAGGGTTGTCCTAAACCCGGTGACAGATGCCCTGCACCTGGTCCACGGGCCCATAGGATGTGCCAGCTACACCTGGGATATCAGGGGCAGCAGTACATCGGGCCCGGACCTGTACAAGAGCAGCTTCTCCACTGACATGAAGGAGATAGATGTGATCTTTGGCGGCGAGAAGAAGCTGGCCCTGGCATTGAGGGAGCTGGCTTCAAGGTATCACCCTCCAGCCGTATTCGTCTACTCCACGTGTATTGTGGGCGTCATCGGGGACGACCTCGGGATGGTGTGCAGGGCAGCATCTGAGGAGCTGAAGATCCCAGTAATACCAGTCAGGTCAGAGGGCTTCAAGGGCAACAAGAAGGAGGGCTACAAGGCAGCCTGTAATGCGCTGATGGAGCTCATAGGGTCTGGTTCAGGCGATGCTCCAAACAAGAGCCCCTGCACAATCAACCTGCTTGGCGAGTACAACGTGGCTGGAGACCTCTGGTCCATCAAGCCCTATTTCGAGGAGATGGGCATAAATGTGGCAGCATCACTCACAGGCGACTCCAGGGTATCCGAGATCCAGAGGGCTCACCTGGCCAGGCTGAACCTGGTGCAGTGCAGCGGCTCCATGACATTCCTTGCCAAGAGGATGGAAGAGAAGTATGGGATACCATACCAAAGGATAAGCTTCTTTGGCATAGAGGATATGTCCTCGGCTCTCAGGACCGCGGCCGGGTTCTTTGACCGGCCTGAGATGACCTCAAAGGCAGAGGCGATCATAAGCCGTGAAGTGGCAAGGATAAAGCCCCAGATAGAGCATCATCGGTCGAGGGTGGCTGGACGTCTGGCTGCCATCTACATGGGAGGGGCAGCCAAAGCAGTCTCGCTGGTCAAGGCCTTCAGGGAGATTGGAATGGAGGTGGTGATCATTGGCACCCAGACTGGTGACAGGGACGACTACAAGAAGATAAGCTACCTGGTCAGGGATGGGACGGTCATCATAGACGATGCCAACCCCCTGGAGCTAAAGGAGCTCCTGGTCAGGCAGAAGGCCGACTTGCTGGTGGCAGGAGTCAAAGAGAGGTTCCTGGCGTACAAGCTTGGAATTGCCTTTTGCGACTTCAACCACGATCGCACCACCACATTTGAAGGGTATAATGGAATGGTGAACTTCGGAAGAGAGGTGGATCTCACCATCAACAGTCCTGTATGGAGGCTGCCCAGGGAAAGAAAGCCAGCTCTTAACCGCTCTGCAGGAATGCCAACGGAAGGGAGCTGCCCAAAAGCAACTACGGGAGGCAATGTCAATGTCGAAGAGCTATGCAACAGTTAATCCCTGCTCAATGTGCATGCCAATGGGCATGGTCCTGGCCTTCAGGGGAATCGAGGGCGCAATGCCCTTCTTTCACGGATCTCAGGGGTGCAGCACCTATATGCGCCTCTACCTGGCCCATCACTTCCGCGAGCCCATAGATATTGCCTCATCTGCCTTGAGCGAGAAGGGAGCGGTCTATGGAGGCTCTGCCAACTTAAAGCAGGGCTTGAAGAATGTGATCCACGGCTACAGCCCCAAGGTCATAGGCGTTGCCACCACCTGCCTTGCCGAGACGATTGGCGATGATGTCCAATCAATAATCAGGGAGTTCCAGCAGGAGGAGCCTTCAGCCAGGGACCTGCCGATAATCTCTGTCTCGACGCCCAGCTATGCAGGCTCTCATGAGCAGGGCTATGGCGAGGCCATCAAATCCATAGTCCAGGCCCTGGCATCAGATTGCCGGCCAAACGGCAGGCAGAATGTGATCATCGGGTCTGTGATCTCACCGGCAGATGTGCGCTACATAAAGGATATGTTGGAACGCTTTGGCTGCGACTATGTACTGATGCCGGATATCTCTGAGACCTTTGATGCTCCCCTGGCCGCAGACTTTCCCAAGATCGCCCTTGGCGGCACTCATTTGAGCAAGGTAAGGGAGATGGCTGGGTCCAAGGGGACAATTACGATTGGAGGCAGCATATTGAAGCCGGAGGCGGGGCAATGGCTAGAAGAGCGGTTCTCGATTCCTCACACAGCTTTGCCCCTTCCAATCGGCCTGGAGAATACCGACCTCATGGTCTCGAAGCTGGAGGAGGCCACTGGCCTTGATATGCCTGAGAGGTATGAGACACAGCGGGGACGGCTGCTCGATGCAATGGTGGATGTCCACAAGCCTCTGGCCAATGTCAGGGTGGCAGTCTTTGGAGACTCTGAGCTGGTGCTGGGCCTCTCCAGGCTTCTGACTGAAGTGGGCATGGACCCATGCCTGATGGCCACAGGCTTAAACAGCCCTGCCTTTGCAAAGGAAGCCGGGGGGATCTCTCCTGGGTCCAGGGCGCTGTACGGAGTGGACTTCTCGGATATACAAAAGGAGATGGCCGGGCTTGAAGTTGAGCTCATGATCGGGCCGTCGACGGGACGCCAGATCTCCCAGGCAGAGTTGATACCGCTGGTCAGGGTCGGGCTGCCAAACCACGACAGGTTTGGAGCATCAAGGCAGCTGGTGGTGGGGTACGAGGGTGCCATGCGCATCCTGGATACTGTGGCCAACACCCTGATAGAGAGCAGGTAATCCAGAGGATTTGCTCTTCAATTGAGATAAAGGCCAGCGTAAGCTATCGCCAGAATAGCGTAAGCTATCATCAGCATTAAAGGAAGCAATGATAATGGTGACAAATCCAAAGCTGAACCAATTTTTGAACACAGAGTACATGAGGCTTGAGACCTTCAAGAAGAATGGCCAGTCAGTAGCCACCCCGGTGTGGTTCGTCGAGGACGGCCAGGTTCTGTATGTGCGGTCCTACGCCAACAGCGGCAAGGTCAAGCGCATGGCAAATAATTCCCGTGTCAGGGTGGCTCCCTCAGACCCCCTGGGCCATCCCAAAGGCGTGACCATAGAGGGGAATGCAAGGATGGTGGATGGCATGAAATCAGTCCAGGTGAGCCAGCTCCTCTACCGCAAATACGGCCTGATGAAGATGTCATTTGACCTGTGGGGTGCCATAAAGCAGCTCGACTGGGCGGTCTTCGAGATCGAAGTTTAATTTCCGACTCAAAGATTGAGCGCAAGGGTTAATAATGTTTACATCAATGTTCAATTTGCAGTTATAAAGTAAGCGTTTGTGCTTACCAAAGAGAGTTCAATGGAGGGTGATGGCATTGGCAGATAGATATGTGACCGCTTTTGTGCTGGCAGCCCTGGTGCTGGTCACAATGGCAGGTCTGGGTGCAGACCAGCCAGAGGATCTGACTGTATTCTGTGCAGCAGGCCTCAAGGGTGCTTTAAGTGAGCTGGGTCAGATATATGAGAATGAATCTGGCGCAGGCGTCGTATTCAACTTTGATGGAGTCCAGGTTCTTGCCGCCCAGATAGAGAACGGTGCCTATGCAGACGTGCTTGTATCCGGGAGCAATAAGCATACTCAGGCAATGGCGGCTGAAGGCTACCTGAACAACAGCAGCATATCGGTCTTTGCCAGGAACTGGCAGGAGATCATAGTGCCCAGGGCCAATCCAGCGAGGATAGGTAACCTGTCTGATCTGGCAAGGCCCGGAGTGAAGATAGTCATGGGGACCAAAGATCTTCCCATAACCGACATCACCATGCAGATCCTTGATAAGATGGCAACAGATCCCGCTTATGGATCTGGGTACAGGGAGTCGGTCCTCTCAAATGCGGTCTCCAATGAGACCAATATCAACTTCATAGCATCCAAAGTGGCACTGGGTGAGGCGGATGCAGCCTTCGTCCACAAGTCCGAGATCAGCCCTGAGTACGCAGGGAAGGTGACAGTTATTGATATTCCTGAGAAGTATAATGTCAGGTCAGATTATTCAATTGGAATATTAAATCAATCTAAACGCCCTGATCTGGCCTATGGATTCATAACTCTGGTGAAGTCTGAACAGGGCAGAGCCGTCCTTGAAAATCACGGCTATGAGGTAGCTTGATATTTAATTTAACAATGGGTGTTAACGCATGATATATAAGCGACTATTTGGGGCTATTGTTGTGGCCCTTGTCCTGGCCACATCGACTGGCCTTTGCCAGGAGCCAGAAGAGCTTACCGTATTCGCCGCAGCATCGCTGACAGGAGCCTTTGGCGAGATTGGACAGCTGTATGAGAATGAGACGGGGATTCATGTCTTATTCAACTTCGACGGCTCCCAGGCTCTTGCCACTCAGATGGTGAACGGAGCTTATGCAGACGTCTTCGCCTCAGCCAACACAAAGCAGATAAATGTCGTAAAGAAGGCCGGGCTCATGAATACGAGCCGCATCGCAATCTTCACCAAGAACAAGCCTGCCTTGATAGTTCCCATAGATAATCCGGCTGGGATTACGGGCCTGTCAGACTTGAACAGGTCTGGGCTGAAGATCGTGATTGGGACTGATGATGTGCCCATTGGCGACTATACCAGGCAGATAATGGATAAGCTGGAGAATGATACGACATATGGCTACTGGTACAAGGTAGGCTTCTACAACAACGTGGTCTCCAGAGAGACCAATGTAAACTACATTGTATCCAAGGTGGCATTGGGTGAAGCTGATGCAGGCATCGCCTACAAGTCAGACGTCACTCCAGCTATGGCTGAGAAGATTGCAAGGATTGAGATCCCTGAGAAGTACAACGTCATTGCCGAGTATCCCATGGGCGCTCTAAACCAGACCAGGTACCCTGCTCAGGCGGATATGTTCATGCGTCTGGTGGAGTCAGACCAGGGCAGAGCCGTTCTTGAGAAGTACGGTTTTGATCCAGTATCTGGCCCGGCCATACCTTCAACGGCAGCTTCAAATGCCAAGGCTGCAGCTTAACTCGGACGCTTGGATTGGAGCCCTGAGCGTTCTTCACGCTCTCAGGCTCCTTAATTTGCAGGAATCGCATGGAAGATGAACTCCAAACAGGTGATTATGGCGTCAGACCAGGCAAAAGCAGGCTACATCAAAGGGCTTTCCGTCCACACTGATGAGTCCGTCCTCATTTCCTCCAGAGTCAAGGAGATATCCCTGAAGGCAGGCCTTGGCCTGATCCTGTTCTTAGCCGGGGCGTTCATTGCCCTGCCTGTGGCCTCACTCTTCATCAAGAGCCCGCTTGATGTCACACTGCGGTCTCTACACGATCCTGTGGTGATTGATGCCCTCAGGCTCAGCCTGACCACATCCGCACTGACTGCGGTGACTGTGGTCATAATGGGGACTCCTGTCGCCTATGTCAACGCCAGGTTCCACTATCCAGGCAAGGAGGTCCTCGACTCGCTCATAGACCTGCCTGTGATCATGCCTCCGGCAGTGGCGGGGATAGCCCTTTTAATGGCCTTTGGCAGGATGGGCATACTGGGGCACCACCTCAATGCTCTTGGGATTACCATCGCCTTCACCACAGTCGCTGTGGTCATAGCACAGGTCTTCGTCTCCTCCCCCTTATACATCCGCCAGGCAAGGACCAGCTTCGAGGGGGTGGCCCCTGAGTACGAGAACGCGGCGCGAACTCTTGGCGCCTCCAGGGTTTACACCTTCTCTCACGTGATACTGCCCATGGCCTCAAACGGCCTGATCTCTGGAGCCATAATGGCCTTTGCCAGGTCGCTTGGAGAGTTTGGAGCCACAATAATGTTTGCAGGAAACTTTCAGGGGAGGACACAGACCATGCCCCTGGCCATATACACGGCGATGCAGGGAGATCTGGACGTATCTTTATGCATCTCAATAATCCTTGTGGCCATATCATTCGTGGTCATTGCCATGGTCAAGATCCTAACACGCAGGGTGCATAAAAATGCTGGAAGTTGATGCCGCAAAGAGGCTCAGAGATTTCAGGCTAGATCTCAGGTTGAATGTCGCCGAAGGTGAGATACTCATGCTTGTAGGCGATAACGGCTGTGGAAAGACCACCGTCCTGAACATGATCGCAGGCCTTCTGAGCCCTGATGCCGGAAGGATCGTCCAGGCAGGAAGGACGCTCTTCGACTCTGAGATGAATGTAAATATCCCGCCCGAGGCCAGGAATATTGGGTATCTCTTCCAGAGCTATGCCCTGTTTCCTCACTTAAGCGTCTATGATAATGTGGCATTTGGACTGAGAGCTCGAAAGCTGCCAAGAGATGAGGTAGGCCTCATGGTGAAAGATCAGCTCGAAGCTGCAGGTCTGTGGGATATCAGGAATGCCAAGGCCCTCAGAATATCAGGAGGACAGAAGCAGAGGGTGGCACTGGCAAGGGCGCTTATAATCGAGCCTGACATTTTATTGCTGGATGAGCCTCTATCTGCCCTGGATGTCAGGAGGCAGGCCGCCATGAGAAGAGAGCTGCGTGAGACCATACACCAGTATGGCGTTCCTGCAATCATAGTCACCCATGACCTCAGGGATGTGGCATGCATTGGGGACAGGGCCTGCCTTTTGGAGAATGGAAAGATCGCCTTATCAGGGCCCGCAGAAGACGTCCTGGAATGGGGCAAGACGGCGTTTGCATAAGGTTGTCTGCACATGATGGTGGTGAGATATGGCAGAAGATGGGATGTTGATTGAGGCCAAGAGGCGTTTCACAGCCGTGCTGGAGTCAAAGCTTGCTGATGGCAGCGGCAGCATTGACATGGATGATGAGTTGGTTGTAAGCAGACCGCTTAGTCATAAAGAGGCGATAGGCAACACCCAAAGGGACGACTTTCCACTTCTCAGGGGAAAGGAGGTGCTCATGCAGGCTATGTACAGGGGATCTGCCGGCCAGGCGTTCACATCTGCTTCTGGAGGATTCCTGGGCAGTCTTCGTGAAGTCCTGGAGATGCCTCTTGAAGGAAGCTTTGAGCGCGCTGTGCTGGTATCTTCAATGAATGCCGTCCTTGGATATCTGGGGCTTGTCAAGGGCACGGTTCACTGCAGGGATGACGGGCCTGATAGGTGTGCAGGCTGCATCTATGAGTGGATAAGAGAGCAGGAAGTTGAGAGCGTGGGGCTGGTAGGCCTGCAGCCGGCCCTTCTTGAAGCGCTTGTAAGAGCCCTTGGCAAAGAGAGGGTGATGGTCTCTGATCTGGAGAAAGCAGGAGACGTGCGTCTGGGAATAGCGGTGCAAGACGGCCTGGAGGCTTCCCGGATCTTTGAGCGCTGTCAGCTCGTTCTGATCACAGGGTCGACCATCGTGAACGGCACAATTGATGACCTCTATGAGAGTGCTTTGAGACGTGGAAGTAGGGCGGTCTTCTATGGAACAACTATTGCTGGAGCCTCTCACCTCCTGGGCCTGGAAAGGTGGTGTCCCGTCTCGTCTTCAAACTGCCAGGCCTAGTATGCAGATTCCAAAATATCATGGGAATGATTTTAATCTATGCTGATTGATTCATCTGCTTGATTATTTTAGAAGCTAAACACTAGAAGATCCGATCTGAGAGAAAGTTGTAGCTATGGGGAGTGGAGATATGCTTGAAATTGTCTTGGACAGGCCAGAGCTCCTGCCTCTGCAGGAGTTCCAATCGAATGTATGGGTGAACAACTTATGTTCCGGATGCAGGGCCTGCATCTCGGTGTGTCCTGCAGGCGCACTGGCGTTTGACTCAAAACTGAGCAGGCCGTGCCAGATCACTCATACGATGATTCATTGATACCTGAGATCACCAGGCGTCTTTGCATCCCTTCATGGCGCATAGATAAGATGAATGCTGCAGAGGGCAAGATGGATGTAACGCTGCGTGATGGAATCCAAAAGGCCGTACCTCTGTCAGAGCTGGATTGTCATGTCAAGCCCGGATGCAGGTCTTGTGCTGACTTTACTGCAAAGGTGTCGGACGTTTCAGTAGGCAGCATAGGAAGCATGCCCGGCATGAGCACAGTCATAGCCAGGACAAAGGAAGGTCTGGGCCTATTCAAGATCGCAGAGGAGATGGGGTTCATTGAAGTTGAGGATGGCGTGAATATCGACGCCATAGAAAAGGTCGGCAGGCTGAAGCTGAGGAGGAATGGCTTTTGATCCTCTCTTATTTGGCTGCCCGCTGCGGTCCTGGCCGAAGTTCGGGTTCATATCTTTTAAGATTATATCTGATAAGGGCACACATCCTCTGCATATCTCTCAAATAATTAAATATAATATCCTTTCATATCCATATATGGAGGTGATATGAGATATAACTCGATCCCTGCTGGCATCATCGCAGTGTCTAACTACCTGGGGAGGTGGTGCTGTAAAGGAAAGGAATGGAATAATGATATGCCTTTTGTATCCTCTCTCTACCTAATCTCCTCCTGAGAGGCGCAGTTCTCTAAGCCAGGCCTGAGGCCGAGGCCGAGGCCGAGGCCAGGCACCACTGGCACAGAGATGCCTCTCAACATCCAGATTCGTTGGTGTTTTTGAGTCTTTAAGCCAGATTCTCAGGCTGTGCCAGTCCTCAGGAGTTCATCTGGCTATAAACAAATGGGAGACGATTGGTCTCCTATTTTCCTGTCAGCCTTGAACTATCATGCCCTCAATATTTCTCATGAGCAGCTCCAGGAGGGCACCATTCTCCTTCAAGTTCCATTCCTGGGGCAGCATCTCCTCTGGCTTTTGGATGAACCTGCCATCTACGAGCTCGTCGCCGCAGTTGTCTATCAGATTCTGGATGCTCTCTGCAGAGTACTCCAGGTGGAACTGGAGGCCTACAGCCTGTCCCAGCTCAAAGGCCTGGTTGGCGCAGGCCTTGCTGACACCCAGGCGGACTGCGCCCGGCGGCAGCTCGAATGTGTCGCCGTGCCACTCGAATGTCACGAACTTGTCTGGAAAACCTCTGATGGCGCGGGACCATGGCGCCTCGGGTGTGAGGAGGATCTTGTGCCAGCCTATCTCCTTATACTGGTTCCTGGTGACTTTTCCGCCGAGAACATCGGCTGTAAGCTGGGCGCCGAGGCACAGGCCGAGTACGACCTTGTTTGCGGCCAGGGACCGGGCTATGAGCCTCTTCTCGTCGGCCAGCCAGGGGTATTTGTCATCCTCGTAGATGTTCATGGGGCCGCCGAGGATCACAAGGAGGTCGAAGTCGGATGGGTCCGGGAGGTCCTGGCCAATGAACAGCTGAGTGCCGGAGACCTCGTGGTCATAGTCCTTGGCCCATACGCCGATGTTTGCCAGATCCTCAAAGGGAACGTGCTGAAGGTAGTGCAATCTCATCTTAATCCCCGGATGCTTTTGGCATTTTGTGCTAATGAATGTATCTGCGGCTTTGCGGCGGTGAGGTCTATGTCTGATGAGGGTTGATGGTTGGTCTGGTCTTTGGCTGGGGCTGTGTGGGGCGGCGGGTTCAGTTCGATGATTAAGGTTATATAGGACTAATACAAAGGGATGCTGCCTCAATGCGGGGGTTTCCAAGCCAGGTCAAAGGAGCTGGATTCAGGGTCCAGTCGTGAAGACGTTCGTGGGTTCGAATCCCATCCCCCGCACTAAAAATATCCTGTGCAGAGCGGTTTTATGAGATAGCAAGGTCGTTTTGATAGTGATCTCTTTAGAGTCTATGATATATAGTTTTTCGGTATATTGTCCCGCGCCCAGTTCCCCTAATCCGAGAATACATTAGCAGAATTTTAATACGATCCTATCGACATAGTAGTACCACATTGTCAGGCATAAATCAGTGGTATGTAGTACTACCAACTGCCTCGCTACTTATCCAAGCTAGCCTTAATCCCTGCTAGGTCCTTGATTCATCGCTCTCATTGAGAGATCTATGGACTCTGTGGTAGATTATGCTCTGCTGGTTAAGATATGGCCGTATAGGGCATTGTACGGGCATATACCCTATTATCACAGTAGGCTATTTCATCGCAGAGTCTTCTTAGCCAAAGCTACAAGGAAGGTAGACATGAACAACCATCCTAGAATCCTTTCTAAGATACTTATATCCCAACAGAGTCCGGATAGAGGATATCCTGTTGAGTTATTAACTTGCGTAGTTGTAGTGAGTATTATAGTGCTCAGACCAATTACGCCTGGAAATTGTGCCTGTCCACCCAACCAGTAAAATGCGGCAGATAAACCTAGGACAAATATCATGCAAAATAATGGGTTAAGAACCCGAACGCCGTAGCCGTAAAATAACAAGGGTATAAAATCAATGACCCATGGTATACCTCTTAGGTGTTCTTTTCTCCGGATTGTCCTATAATAGTAATTACATTGATCAGCATCATTAGACCAGCCCAAATTGTTGTAGCTTTTTATTATAGCTAAATATGCTGATTCATCTTCTTGATTATCATATCGGATATGGTCTTTGAGCGATTCCCAATGCCTAAACAGATGTGTCAAGTCTGGATATTGCAGAGATATTTGCCTATGGGAGATATCATGAAATTCTGCATCAATATACATCGAGTATATCTTGCTATTATCCAACTTGAGTAATCTATCGAATGTCGCTAAATTCCCTCCTTCAGCGGTAAATTGAATTATTTTAAAAATTTGGGCGCCGCGAAAATCGGCGTCTTCATAGAAATGAGCGCCGTTAAAATTGGCATCTTCTTGGAAATGAGCATCGAGGAAATTGGCCACTAATTTGAAATGAACAACCTGGAAATGCGCGTTTCCTAGAAAATGTGCTTTGGAGAAGGTACTCTCTCTTTCGAAATATGCACTGCTGAAACCGGCAAACCCTGCAAATTGAACGCTGCCAAAACTGGCATTTCCTTGGAAATGAGCATTGGAGAAGTTGATAATACCTCCAGCGAAACGAGCACCCTCGAAATTGGCGTTTCCTTGGAAGTGAGCGCTGTCGAAACCGGCGTTTTCTTCGAAGCGAGAACGGCTGAAACCGGCATCCTTCTCGAAATGAACACCGTCAAAGTTGGCATCTTCTTGGAAATGGGTACTATTGAAGACGGCGATTTTTTCGAAATGAGCGTTGCTGAAATTGGCCATCCCTCCAAAGTTAGCGAATTTGAAGTAGACCGCCCCTACAAAATGAGTATCGCTGAAGGCTGCATATCTTTCGAAATGAACTCCTTCAAATTTGACCTCACCACCAAATCGAGCATCGAAGAATGTGGCATCTCCTCTGAAATGAGTATTGAAGAAATCAATACCTCCAAAATTACCGCTGAAATCGGCATTTCCTTCGAAATGAGTTCTAAAGAAGGAAATTGGTTTTTTAAAATTTGAATGGGTGAATGAGAACTCGCCCATTAATCTACAATTAGCTAATGATATTTTGGATGATATGACTGTTCTTCCTTGTTCATCTTTTTTTAGGTTTTTTAGGTTTAGTTGCTTTAAATCAAGATTGCCTGAGATACTGCGGCCATTAAGATCAATATCCTCTCCTTTTTCGATCTTAGCCAATATCTCGCTGGCATAAACGACCTCCGATTCATTTGTCATATTGCCAGCGGGAACTCCAATCAAGCCCTTTTGCTCTAGATTATCTTCTGCCATCCATCCCGCCTACCTATTTCAAGGTCTTGCACAGCCTCAAGCACCTTAACCCTGACGGCTGCCCTTAGCATCCAAACTGGTGATAATATCTCTTCTGAGGAAGATGAGGTATAAGCCTTTCAAAAAGATAGGAAAGGGTCACTTATGACATCCAAGCCCTCAGGCTTCAACCTCTGCTGCAACGAGACTTAGGGATATATTGAACTTTGGCTAAAGCTTGGAACTATTTCACAAAACCTTATCTTGCAGTACCTCAGAATAATATCACCTGAGGAGTTATCCTGAGGTCATGGCAGGTTTTATTAGTTGCAGCACTTCTGTTACATTCTGCGGCATGGGCTGATCCAGATGAAGCCAGAGACTTGCAGGGTATCAGGCGCCTTCGACTTGCCGTCATCTAGTACTTTAATAGTGCTATTTTTTCAACTGGAAATATGATTACCGGTTATAAAAAAAGAGGGTATATATTATGGAGTGCGTTTAAACCGGATAAAATGGAAGCAATAGCTGCTAATATAGCCAGATATCTTATCCATTCTTCCTCGTACCATTGCTTTATATGTACTTTTAGGGTAGCTTTATCGCTATACCATCTCAACATATCCCTATAAACTAAGTGAAGATAGATATTATGATCACCGGGGGGTGCATCTCTTGAAATTGTGAAGCTGATTGATAAAGGAGGATAATATTTTTCCACCCATATCTTTTGACCATTAAACTTTCGTACTTCACCTTCATTAGTTAGATCAGTGGGATCTTTACTTCGGAGGCTCCTTCCAAACATATAGTTAGCAATTCCAACACTAAAAACAGCTGGTACTATTTCGGGGATTACTTCTGCCTCATCTGAGCCAGCATACTTATGCATAATTTGCTTTATCAATACACTTTTCCTTGTTCCATCTGGCAATATCTCAATAGTTTTAGGTATATAGGAGGGAATTGAGACATGCATTTTGGCGAGATCTAAATTCCCAGCACCTGAAATATAAATCTCTATTACGAATTCATCTCCTCTCCCTTTGGTAGGATCACTGGAATGGGCAATAAGTTGAAATGCTGGCTCTCCCATGAAGTTTCTTATGACTTTTGCATCACCCGCCATATTATCTGTGATCTCTGGTAGCATCAATGAGTCCAATATAGTACATGAGTACATTAAGTGATTGCTATCATAATTTGCTTAGGCATTGCTATCATACTATGATAAAAATTTATTACTGTACGAGTTATATAACCATATATCTATATCTAATTTATGGCATCTTCGCTTATAAACAGGATGAAAATAGGTGGATGTATTTTTGGTAACAGGTTCATTTCATAGACTATAAGAATAGATGAGTCCTATCGCCCAAAGTCATGGTGAATAAGGTAAAAATCGTCCGAAGTGATTTGAGGTTATACCTCATAATAAGGGATAACCTCTGTGATCTAGGAATTGATCGCTAAAAAGGTCATGCCTGCTGTCTGATCTATAAAATCGCTGGCTTACCAGTAAATTAGTGAAGGGTTCCCATCCCCGCACCTATACACATCGATTTTAGATCTATAAATCCCATAAAATCCTTCTATGGGCGACTGGATTCTTTTTCATGCGCTGATTCAAGGATGATGCTGATGATATATGTCCAAGAAGCGATTAAGTGTCAGTTGGACTAGAGAGGTCGAGGTAGAAGACCTAAGACCTGCATTAAAGCGCTACAATCGGTACCTTGAGGATACTGGTCTTGGGGATTCAACGATAACCTCTATGTTTTCCGAGTTGGCAAGTTTCTAGAATTCGCAAAAGTCGGTCAAACTGGCGGCGGCACGCCCCTGAGCAAGCTGCGGGAAATTCGATAAAATTAATGTTATTATATAACAGTCTAAAAATGACTCTTTGCGATTGGATGTGGCAAATAAAAAAGAAAAAAAATTGATTTAGCCTCTGGTTTAGCCTACATGAATAGCGTTTGCCTATCCAGATATTTCCATAGACTTTGATCCCATAATTCAACTCCGCCCACGCTCTTCCAGGAATAGCTACCATTCTCCTCTTTAACTGCCATTAAATCGTAGAATACATATTCCCTATCCTCTGCCGAGTTAAGTTTAAGGAGACCAGTGATTCCTAAATACCTATTGATAGTATGGGTTAAAATTTCTTTTAGATCATTGCTGCCCAGAGATTCAGACAGCATAATAGATTCCCATGTAGCCCAAAAGGCATCGTACGCTGCAATAGAATAGATGAGCGGCTCTGATGTCGTTCTATTCCTTATGGAGTTTGCGACTCTTTTGTAATCATCATTATCTCTAAATCCCAGAGGTACAGCTCCGATAGGACATATGAAGTCTGTTTTAATTGCAAATTGGGCCAGACTTCTGTTCTCTGATATGCTCTTCAAGCCTGCAGTCCCATCAGATCCAAACCACTTTACAGATGATAGCTCAGGATCATCGGCAACCAGCGCAAGAATTGATCCCGCTTCGTCCAGGGAGACCAGATATACTCCGACATTATCAGAGCCATAGTTCATCTTAGCATCCTTCACAAGGGAGCTAAGTGCTTTGGCTTCTGATGAAAAGTTCGTTCCAGGGGAGTATCTCACGCCTTTCAGCATCGTTCCTCCGTTTGCCTCAAGGCTCTTTGCGGCAGCATTTAGTAGGTCATCGCCCCACTTATCCCCACGATTTATGGGAACTACTTTGCTGATATTCTCACGTTTAAATATCTGTGCTATGGCAAAGCCCTGGTTGGTATCATCTGGTATGAGACGGATGATGTTATCATCAGGGATTGCCAGCGAGGGTGCAGTGCTTCCAGCGCCTATGATAATTATGCCATTATCATCAGCATAATCCTTAATTGCCTTGAGTTCTTCACTGGTAGTGGCAGCTATGATCACCCTAGCCCCATTTTGGGTCAGATTTTGGAATCCTTCCAGGGCCTTAGTAGGATTAGTGCCGGAATCTTCTACCATTAAGACAACACGCTTTGAAGAACCAGTCTCTTTAAGGTAACTGTTCACATCCTGGGCTGCTACCTCCATTGCAGGGAGGGTGCAATTTCCCATGGACGACCAATCGCCACTCAGATCCACTAGGGCATATATAGTGGTATTCTGAGTCTGATTTGGAGAGACATCACTAAGAACAATCCCGGTGATCATAAATAGGGTAACAATACCAGCGAAAAGCAAGTCTAGTTTCAACCGATAGCCTCCTCCGGATACGAGATACCTTTTTAGCTTATTTAGTTAACGAACATATCTCTAAACTATAAATAAAAATGATATTATATTCAGTAAGTGGTATTCAAGAGATGATAATCTTTGAGATTTATAGGAAAGCAGGCAGAAGACCCGCCCCCTTCATGGGGCGTGATGAATGCCGTCACTCTACCATCGAACCGATATCTATATCCTGTTCGATCTGTATACTACCAACGATCTAAGAGGAATGTCGTGGATGATGATCTCCTACAAGTTCAGAATGTATCCAAACAAAGAACAGACTGCAATCTTAGAGGATACTCTGGAAACTTGTCGTCGTCTCTGGAATGCTGCTCTCGCCGATCGCAAGAACACCTACAAGGAAACTGGAAAGGGTAGAACATATAATCAGCAGGCAGCTATCTTAACCATCGAGAAGAAAGAAGATCCAGGACTCAAAGCAGTCTTCTCTCAGGTGCTCCAGAATGTACTTAAGAGGGTTGATCTGGGGGTTGCTGCCTTTTTCAGAAGACTTCGGGAAGGTGCCAGGAATCCTGGCTTTCCCAGATTCAGGAGTGAAGGCCAGTACAAGTCGTTCACCTATCCACAGGCAGGATTTAAGCTCGAAGATAATCACCTGACCCTATCAAAGATTGGGACCATCAGGATCTTCAAGCACCGGGAGATAGAAGGCAGGATCAAGACCTGTACCATTACCAGAGATCGCACTGGCTGTTGGTATTGCAGCCTGGTGTCAGAGAAGGATGATGTTCCAAAGATCGCTGTGCAGACTGCAATAGGTGTTGATGTCGGCCTTAAGCATATGGTTGCTATCTCTAATGGTGAATATATTGAGTACCCAGAATATTACTATCAAACTGAGGAGAAGTTGGCCGATGCTCAGGAGAAGTTGAGCCGTAAGGAGAAGGGCTCAAGCAACTATCGTGAAGCTAAAAGGAAAGTTGCCGGAATCCATAAGCATATCGCTAATCAGAGAGCCGACTTCTCACATAAAGTCTCAAGAAAGCTCATAGATATGGCTGATGTGGTGGTATTCGAAGATCTGAACATTTTGAACCTGCTCAAGAACCACCACCTAGCTAAGGCCATATCAGATCATGCATGGGGAATGCTAACACGAAATACGATAAGCAAGGCTGAAAGCGCTGGCAAAACCGTAGTTTTAGTCAATCCCCGCAATACATCTCAGAGATGTTCAAACTGCGGAACTGGAGTGCCTAAAGATCTCTCTGCCAGGGTGCACGTATGCCCACATTGCGGGCTTGTAATGTGCAGAGATAGAAACGCAGCTTTGAACATCCTCGCGGACGGACTGTCCGTTAGTGCCTACAGAGATTTGGCCTCTACGGTAGGGGAACCTCTACTGCAAGCTACATCGATGAAATAGGAAGCCCTACCCCTTTAGGGGTGGGGAGGATGTCACCTTGCCTACTCTAGCGAAGTCCCAATAGATCGAAATGGATGAAAGAGATTCTCTCTCGCCATTGAAGTGATATAATGCATTTAGATGAGAACGAATATCAAAAGTCGTGAATTTTACTCGTAAAGCGGTGCTAAAGTTCCATCCCCCGCACTAAAAATATCTTATGCAGAGCGGTTTTATGGGTAAGCTGCCTTTTTTGATTAGAGAATTTTGAATCCTGGGCTGCCTGCATTGCTCGATTATGTTATGCACAAACCTTTCATATACTAGACATCAGATTGATGAGACATACTCGATATCTCTTAAATAGCTATAGATGCTAGGATGCGAGTCTGCACAGGAGTCCGCGTGGACTGGTGAAGATGCCAGGACCTTGTGGAAGATTCTGAGCATCCTGTTGAGAGAAGGGATTGGGAGAATGAGAACGCCGAGAATTGGCTACACAGCAAAGATCTTGATAGGACTCCTGGCAGGAATCGCATTTGGCTTGTTCTTCGGCGAATCATGCTCTATTCTTCAACCATTATCTCAGGCGTTTATTAAGGTCTTGCAGATCACAGTCTTTCCATATATCGTAGTCAACCTCATCTCCAGCCTGGGGAGCATGCGGGAAGGCGAAGCCAGAATCACCGCCACCAAAGGCGGCGTAATTATGCTCATCTTTTGGGCTTTTGGGGCTATAAGCATTGCGTTCATGCGGTTTGCAATCCCAGATAATTCCAGGCCTTCCTTTTTTACCTCCAGCAAGACGATAGAATCTTCAGGCTTCGACCTTATAGAGGCCTTTATACCCTACAACCCATTTCATTCTCTGGCAGAGGGGCAGATCCCAGCCATAGTTCTCTTCAGTCTGCTAGTCGGAGTTGCCCTGATAGGCATGCGGAAGAAAAAAGCCCTCATTGCACCTCTTGATATCATCTCATTGGCCCTTTCGAGGATAAGCGGCCTGGTGCAGGTAACAGTTCCCATAGGGGTCTTCGTATCTGCAGCCTATACCGCAGGCACTATATCACTGAATGAACTGCTGGAGATTCAGGTATTTCTTATCACCTCAGCAATTTTCTCTTTATTGATTGTGCTATTTGCCGTGCCCCTGTTGATAAGTTCTGTCACTCCATTCAGCTGCCGCGACATCTTGTCCAGTTCCAGCAGTGCAGTGATCCTGGGGGCAACCACGACAAGCAGCTTCATCGCACTGCCCCTTGTCATAGAAGGTGTTCAAAATCTATTCAATAACATGGAGAGAAATAATGGACTGGACCGGGAGACAGAGATATACAGCAAAGCTCTGGCGCCCATTGCGTACTCTTTTCCTACCCTAGGCAGCTTTATGGCTATTTTCTTTGTGTTCTTCGCCGCCTGGTTCTACATGAATCCCATGCAGACAGCTGACTCATTGAAACTGATAGTGATTGGGATTCCAAGCGTATTTGGGCACACAACAGTGGCCGTTCCATTCCTGCTCGATGTCATGCATCTGCCATCCGATGCCATGGTGCTATATCTGAACGTTCTACCTATCTATGTCAATTTCCTCATGGCTCTGGTTACAATGTCCATATTCTCTTACATGATAGTCTCTGTGGCTGCACTGACTAACCAGACCTGCATCAAATGGAGACGTCTGTTGCTATCTGTATTGTTGATTTTATCGGTATACTCATTGGTGGTCATGGGCCTGCATTCAGGGTTTGCGAGTATGCTCGACAAACCGCAGGAGCGTGAAGAGATGGTCGAAGGGATGAGCATGCCCAAGACCACAAGCACATGGCTGGCAGACAGTCGCATCGAAACGGTTATCTATAAAAATCCAGATGAGGTGCCCCGTCCAAGGCGGTTGATGGGTGAGAATGCCCTGGAGCGCATCCAGAAGAGCGGTACACTGAGGGTGGGCTATATCCCTAATATCATCGCCTTTTCCTTCTTCAACCATAGCGGTTCTCTTGTAGGCTATGACGTACAGATGGCCTACGACCTGTCCCGCTTTTTGGGGGTATCCAGGCTTGAATTTATTCCAGTCAATTACAGGTCCCTGGCCGATGACCTGGAGCAGGGTCGTTGTGATATCATCATGTCTGCAGTGTCTGCCACACCAGAACGCCTAATGGAGATGGACCTCACTCGGCCTTATATGGAGCTTCATCCGGCCTTCGTGGTTCAAGATTGGAGAAGAAACGAGTTCAAGAGCTTGAACGAAGTGCAATCGATGAGTGAATTGAGGGTCGCAGCCCTCAGAGGATCTGAAGATATAAAAACCGCTAAAATGCTGTTTCCAAATGCGATCATCATCGAGATAGATTCCTATGAGGAGTTCTTCAAAGGCGGCAGGGGCGATGCTTTGTTCGACACTGCTGAAGAAGGGGCGGCACTCGCACTTTTGAATCCCTACTATTCAGCAGTCATGTTTGATTCTGGCGATCTGGTCATTGACTCCTATACATATCCCATTGCTAGGAGCGATAGTCAGACGCTGCTTTATTTATTGGATTACTGGCTCAGCCTCGAGGAGCTGCATGGCGGGCTAAAAGAGAAATACGACTATTGGATTTTGGGAAAAAGTGTCCTGATGCAGCCCAAGCGTTGGTGCGTAGCAAGAGATATTCTGCACTGGATCTCATGACTGCATCATGGAATTTGGGGTTCTGTTGCATTACGTGGTGTTGCAGCAATCGCAATAGTTAGAAGATGTTGATCCTTTAAATACTTTCAGTAGTCACGCTTTAATCCTAGAACGTACACTATGACTAAATTGGAGGGAAGATGAGCGGACTGACTTGGCTTCACATGGGGGAAAAAGAGTTCGATTGCCAGGTTATCCGAGCTGCACTGGTCAGGGATATTAGAGGACTGACTGCCATTGGCCCAGGCGGGCTCTTCATGGTTCCTGGGAGCCCTGACATGGATCGAGCTGTTTTTGAAAACTTCAGTCCGAGATCAAGAAGCTTCCTAGATCTGAGGAAGAGGTACACAGAAAAATCTGAGGGTTAAGAGTACATGGACAGAAGAAAGCTGATAAACCTATTGAGCCTGAATTTAAGCATTGCCGCCGCCAACATAATTACCTTCTCTCCAGGATTGATTGGACTGGAGTTGGTCGGGGCCAGTGCATTGGCAACAGCTTTTGGCAGCACCTTCATCTTCTTAAGCGGCGCCGGGTTAATCTACGGCAATTATAAGCTCCTTACGGGACCCGAGAACGTTATTCCAACCAATAAAATCGTGACGGCGGAAGATTATATTGAAGCACTGAATCTTCACAGGGGGCTCAAAACCTTCGAAGAAACCGTTGACTTGCTGCTCGATCAGATTGAGCGGCTGCAGAAAAAGAATAAAATTATCCGGGACCTCCTTCTGCAAATCTTCAGTGCCTCAGAGATCAGCTACAATAAATTTGATGCGGTCATTGTCGAGGTGGAGAAGATCTTCTTTATGAATATCCGCAGCACCCTCAATAAATTGGATGCCTTCGATGAAGAAGACTACAATTTCATTATAAAAAAACACGACGTTGGGGCCTTTTCGCAGCAATTTATAGAGGATAAATTTAAAATTTATAACGAATATATCACCTTTGTTAAAGCTGCCACTGAAGATAATGAACAGATCCTACTGAAGCTTGATAAGCTGCTGCTGGAGATCTCCGGCTTAAACAGCGTAGAGAGCGGCCAAGTGGAGAAAATGGCCGGCATGATCGAGATCGATAATCTGATCAAACAGGCAAAATACTATAAGAATTGAAGAGGGGAGCATCAGCATGCCGAACGAAAGCGACAAAAAAGTAATTTTGAAGATAATGGGAGCTGCAGTTATAGTATTTATCTTAGTTTATGTGGGGATTTCTATAACCAAACCAAGCGGACTGGACCCCGTCCTCGAAGGCATCAATGTGAAAACAGTCACGCATCCTATGGTCCCGGTTAATGTTCAGCCTCCGGAACCAAATGACATCTTGCCCGATATCTCCACCAATTACCCGCCGCAGGTTGAGAAAAGCACATCCAGCTACATCGAAATATTCTCCTCAACGGAAAAAGCTGGCAGCAGTACTGATGGCTGGCTGACGGAAGTGGCCAGAGATTTCAATAACGCGGCAATAAGGATTGATGGCAAACAGGTATCGGTAAGGCTCAGAGGAATCCCCTCTGGGGAAGGAGCCGATTATATTACTTCTGGGGAATATTTGCCGGATGCCTATACGCCGTCCAATGAACTCTGGGGCGAGATGATCCGTTTCCGAGGGGTTAAAGCCGAGTTAGTGCAGAAAAAACTTGCTGGCAATGTTGCCGGGATCCTGCTCACTAAATCCAAGAAAGACGAGCTGGTAAACAAATACGGGGCAATCAATACCAAGACGATTATCGATGCTGTTGCTAACAAGGAACTGGCGATGGGCTACACCAATCCTTTTGCCAGTTCAACCGGGCTGAACTTCTTGATTTCAGCTCTATACACCTTTGATAGCAGCAACTTATTGAGCGACAGAGCAAAAGCAGGATTTGAGAGCTTCCAGGCCAATATTCCCGTGGTCGCCTATACTACTTTGCAAATGAGGGATGCAGCCAAGTCAGGTGTTCTGGACGGTTTTATCCTGGAATACCAGACCTATGTGAATACACCGGATATCAGGTCCTATGAATTTACTCCCTTTGGGGCCAGACATGACGGCCCGATGTATGCGATCGGCGAACTATCGGCGGAGAAAAGGAAAATCCTGAATAAATTCGTTGAATTCATGCAACAGGAAAAGTACCAGACCCTGGCCACTAAATATGGTTTTAACGGCTTTAATGAATACCGATCCGAAGCTGGAGCAGTCAGCGGCGATGTGATCATCCAGGCCCAAAAACTCTGGAAAGAAACGAAAAATATCGGTATTTGTGCAGTCTTTGTGGCCGATGTATCCGGCAGCATGGACGGCGAACCGCTGAATAAATTGAAACGTTCATTGCTCGAAGGTCAATACTATACTGTACTCTCCAAGTTTTCACCAATTTATAATTACCATTATATATCCAGTCATATCTTATATCCCTGTTTCTTGATTAGATAGAGTAGACCACTATCAGGAACTGGCAAGTTAAAGCATTTCAAT